>JGI20158J14315_10001107_pt1 | contig 19969 bp, 15 predicted proteins | sample COG_08_FD_14315 | JGI IMG/M metagenome (IMG submission 14315)
CTTCTTCTTCTTCTCCTCCTCCTCCTTTCTCTCCTAACCTGACATCTTTCACGTACTTGTGAATGTCAAAATCTTCCCCCCACGTCGGTCGGTCTGGAATTTGTCCTTGCACCACGTACTGTTTCTTCGTCTGTCTCGTTTCCTTTGGATTTCTCAATTTCACTTCTCCCTCTCCTCCTTTCACAGAGGAATATCTCTTCGAGAAGACTCGAGAAGTCCCGAACGAAAACCCGCTTCGACTGAACATCAGCTTCAACGAACTCTCGGATATTCTTCTCAGCGTCGGGTCCCCGGGAAACCACGTCTTCAAGAATACGAACGTTTGCATAAACACATACAAAATGAACAGAACAATCAGGCGACGGCAATATCTGTTTTTCTTGAGCAAGATGAACAACGACGACGACGACGACGAAAACGACGACGACGACGACGACGGTTTGTTGTTGTTGTACGAATGATGATGATGCTGATGCGAGGACCTGTACATCGTGGCCATCGGTGATGTACTGCTGCTCAGAGTGTTTTTTCGTCTGCCGTACTTGAACAGCAGGCTTTTCATGTATTGGAAGCAGCACAGCAGCCCGACGGGGAGACCACCACGCAGGAAAAGTTTTTGGAAAGAGTTTTGGTTTTGTTCTTCTTTTCTGCATTTTCTGGATTTTTCAAACAGTTGACTTTTATACAAAAACTCCACGCAAACAACGACGACGAATGAAGACGACGACCGAAGACGACGAAGAATATCAGAGAAAATAAAATGACGACGACGACGACGATTCAGACGACGACGACAAAAGCGAGAGACAGACAGTTTGCGTCCAAGTTCCTGCCTCGTTCGTGGATGAACGACATCATAAAAAAGGATTCCCTGGACGAGGAGGGGAAAATAAAAAATTCGGTGAGGACGACGAGAGAGGAAGATGATGATGATGATGATGACGTGAACGACACGGACAGCGACGAGGGTAACATCATCATAAAAAACGAGAGAGTAGGAGGAGGAACGACTGCGACGACGGCAACATCAAAGTTAAAACAGAAGTTGAGAGAGAGTAGGAAAAAAGAGACGAGAAAAGTCGAGTTCATGCAAAAAATAATCGAGGAACAGAAACTGCTGTTGATGGATGAACAGGCGCGCTCGAATCAGTTTGAACAGCAAGTGAAACTTTTACAGAAATCAGTGAAACTGCTAGAGAAAGAGTGCGACAGTTTGAGCGCGAAAATGTCCGAAATGTTCGAGAAGAACGCAGAAAAGGCACATTTGAACGAGAGAATACGACAAGCCGAACGAGCGGCGATGGTATCGGCGAGGGAGACCAAACGCGTCGTCGAAGAGAACAGAGAATCGCATCACGTCATTCGCGAACAAAATAAACGGATTAGTAAGTTAGAAAAACGATTAGAAGAGCAGGTGAAAAAGTTAGAGGTTTCAAAGAAAGCGAACGAGTTGATGCGAGCTGGTCGTAAGAATAATAATATTGACGCGAAACCGAAAACGTCTCCAACGAAACAATTAGCACCCGAAGAGATCGATTGGGAAGCTGCGTACAAAGAAATAGACGAGCTAAGAGAGGCAAAAAGGACGAACGCGCGATGATATTGATGACGATAGTTAGCTAGTTGTACCTAGGTAAGCATATATAGAATAGAAGACGTTTTGTTTTAAAAGAATAATAGCGTTGCTGTGTACATTACTTGACTTCGAGCGTCGTGAAATACTTCACCAAGTCAACCTTCTCACCGCCTGCCTCTTTCACCAACTTCTTCAACTCCTTTGCTTTCAAAACTTTACCTTGCACTCCAATCTCCGGCGTTTCTGGCGTCGACGGCGACGGCAAAACCCACATCGGCCACGATTCGGAGTACGGCCCGCAAAACTCCGCCGGTTTCGTCACGTCCGCTCTTCCGTCCGGTGCATTTTGGTACACCCCATCCGGGAAGCACTCCACGTACTCTATCATCTCCATCGCCTCTTTACCTAACGTTTCTTTTTGTTTGTTGCAGTTCTCGCACCAAAACGCACCGTACAATCGCGCTCCGGCATCTTTCAACTGCTTCGCCACTTCCAACATCTCTTCGCTCGATTCGCTTTGCGGGACGTACGGAGTGTACGGAACTGCGACGACTTTCTTCTTCTTCTCCTCGTCTTTATCCGCGGCAAAAGCAGCAGGGGAAGTAGAGGCAGAAACTGCGAGCACAGCCGAGAACCCGCTCACAATCGCCGCTCTTCTACTCGATGATACATTATTGTTATTGTTATTGTTATTTACGTCGTCGTCGTCTTTTTCTCCAATCGGAGAAAATTCTTCGGACGACGACGACACGACGCACGAAGATGATCCTCGTTTGCTGGTCGTCGATCTGTGAACTTTTCTGGTGGTCGTCGCAAAAAACGACGCGGAAGTGGTGGTTGACGCGATGGCACCGCTCATTTTTCTCCGATAAAAGTGATGAAGATGACGTAGATTTGTGAAGCGTGTGCGCGCGCGCGCGATTGGTTTTTCTGCTGATAAAAGTATATCCTGAAAAATCGCCAAAAGATCTCCCAAAAACTGATGATGAGCAAACAAAACAAACTTTTTTGCAAAACAAAGAGGAGGAGGAGGAGGAGCTTTTTTTTTTGGGCTCTCGTGAACCAAAACAAAAGCTTTTACTCACTTTTATAAACTACTATAAACGCGCGCTAAAGCTAAAATGAATGACTTACATTAAAACTAATTCTTCTCTAACTTGGCTAAGATGGCATCGATTCTGTTCCTCATCAGAGGCTGACCTTTTTTATTCACCTTCATCATGGAGTGCCTCAACTTCCCTCGCTCTTTTCGCTTCGAGTCTCGTATTTTTTGCGCCTCTTGGAATTTTTTCTCCCTTTCCTCTCTTTCCTTTCGAATGCGGTCTCGTTCCGGTTGCGCTTTGAGCATTTTCCACTCGTGCGCCGTTCGCGGTCGTTCTTTCTTTTTGTTGTGCTTACCTTTCTCGGAAACGCCTTGGCGTTCTTCCGGAGGCGCGTCGTCGTCCTCTTTTTCTTCTTCGCTCTCTTCTGGTACTTTTTTTCTGTCGTCGTCGTCGTCGTCATATCCTCCTCGTAAAACTTTCTTCCCAACGTACTCCTCCATCTCCTCTCTCTCCACGAACGCTTTATCTCCGACGGGATCTTCCATTTTCGTCAATTTCCTGGCGTACTCTTCCGGATCGAAACCTTTCGTCGGCGCCACAAACTCTCCCGCTTTTTTTACCACCTTACGAAACTTGTTTATTTTTGCCGCCATCTCCGCTCTTCGTTTTTTTAAAACCTCTCTCTTATCGTACGTAGATTTCCCAGCTCTGGCGAACGCCTCTAAAGATAACGACGTGTTCTTCCCTTCTTTGTGTTTCTTCTTTTGCTTTCTGCCGTTTCGGTCGTACGTCTCTTTGTTGTTGTTGTTTGAAAATTTCTTTCCATAATTTTTCCCATCACCATGAAAGCCGCCACCACCATCATCTCCTTTGCTTTTTCTTCTAAACTGACTTCCTCTCGGAGGCATCACGTCCTCATCGACCATTATTGTTTTGCACTATATATACGTATATATATATATCACGCAAAAGTGCTTCGCTTTTGTTCTCTCTCGCGCTCTCTCTTTCTTGTTTTGAGGATGTGTAGAGCAAGCAAATCCTCAAAACAACCAAAAAAAGGGCAGTCCAAGCTAAAAAACAGACTGACGAAAAAAAGAATCTTCTTCTTTGTCTTCTTTGTCTTCAAAACTTTCTTACCACTACGTAGAGAGAGTACTCTCTCCTACAATAAGACACGACGGACGTGAAAGTCGTTTTTGATCCTCCTCCTCCTCCTTCTCCGTCTTTGTTATTATCATCATCATCTTCTGATAAACTTCTCCTTCTCTTCTCCTTAAAATAAGAACGATGACGATGCCGAAAGAGTTTATGAAAAACATCATCGACTCGGTGATGGAAACGCGAGAAAAAGTGGAACAGAAAACCAATAAAATCTCAAAATCAATGGACGAGAGTTTACACTCCATATCGTTCCAAATAGGGAAAACCATAGACGTGTGTCGAGAGAGTTCGACTGAAATGAAAATGGAAGCTGAATTGAAAGCGAGTGAAATAGCGGAAGAGATGAAGAAGAAGGAAGATTTGTTTTTTAAATCGTTCACGCAACAGATTAAAGAAGTCATAGAGTCGTATCCGACGGCGAGCGCAATCGCGGGTGGATCTGTAGTTTTACTCGCGTTACCACCAACCAGACGCTTATTATGGAGAAGCACAATTGGTAGATTTGAGTCCGAGGAGCAAGCGTTTGCAAAGTTGACGAGAAGAGCGCAGACGTTGAAAGACGGCGCGGCGTCCGCGGACGTCGCGTTGAAGGGATTTTCCCAAGAGACTCAACTCGCAATCGCGGAGATGAATTCAGGCGTAGCAAAGTTAAAAGCGTTGGGAAGTTCGTTGAGCAAAGCAGAGAAAGGTACGGAGAAGTCGTTAGCTGGAGTGGAGGAAGTTTTAGGCGAGTTGCGAACGTCGCCGAGTACCGACGCGATAGCGCTGAGAAGCGAGTTAGGAGTCGTGCAAGCGACGTTGGAGAGGCAACGAAGAGACGCGATGCGAGAGTTGAAGAGGATTTATAAGCAAGGCATAGAAATATAATATAGATGTTGCATTATTGTTATCTGTTATCTGCTGCTATGCGTGTATTTATAATCATTCTCTTATTACTAACTATACAAACTACAGGTACTTGTTTCAAAACCGACTTCTCTTCTAGGTGTTTTTATTCTTCTCGCGTCCGTCGTCGTCGTCTTCGTCGTCGTCGTATCCCATCGGCGCATCTTTCGACGTGTCCGGTTCAAACCGTTGCAATTCCAACAACTTATACGTCTCTTCCGACGTCGACGCAGGTTCCACGTAAAATTTCTCTCCGTTCGCCTCCCACGTGACCAGCGGGTGACTCGATTCGCACACTCCCATATCTTTCAACTCGAATTTGGCGTAATACGTTTGCAACAACAAACTCGTCTTCTCCGCGGTGACTTTTGTTTTCGTCTCGGAGTCGACCCATAACCGTCGAACGTACGGATTGACGAACCATTGCAACATTACCGTGGTAAACAGGCCGATGCTGCTCATACTTCCGGCTAATACGATTTTCGAGGACATATCTAAGCTCGCCCCGGAGGACAGTTCTATGAGTAAAGGACAGCCGAAGACGGTTGCCCCTAAGGAGCCCAAGGAGAGCATTTTTACTCGTTTCACGGTTTTCGAGAACGCTCCGGTGTATATATTTTCACCGTATTTAGCATTCAATAACTGCGTGTTGTCGTCATCATCATTATCATCACGCGAAGAAGGAGAAGAAGACATTCTTCTTCTATTCGTCTCCTCACTTTTCCTCGTCGTTTTTACCGCTTTTGATGATGATGTCATGACTTCTGTTGTTTTTGGCTGTTTTTGTTGTTGTTGTTGCGTGAACGCGACGCCACCAAAGAATCGACCACGAGAACAGTGCTCCCGGAGAAAAAACACCCCGACGTTAAAGTCACTACTGTTGTTGATGAGCACTATTCGACTCCTTGCCGCGTGTCGCGCGACGAGCGTTCGAAGCATATTTCTTTCTTTCTTTCTTTCTTTGTTGGAAGGGAGTCTCACAAAAGGGAGAGAGAGAAAGAGCAGCTGAAAAATTGAATGGAAAGAAAGAAGAAGTGAAGGGAGGAAAAGGCAGGTTTGTTGCGCCCTGCGAATTAAGAAGTTGTTATAAGATGAGGAATTCGGTGAAATTAGCCGGCTTTTAAAGGAGTTTACAGTTTAGGGTTAAAAATTCACAGGAGGCCCCCCCTGGTGATTGCGCGAAAACTCTTTCGAGCACACGTATTTGAACACTCTCTTCGTTTCCGCGTTCGTCAAGGAAATACCCAAACCGTCTCGAATGGCATCGCTGATGCCTTTTTCGCTGCCGAGTTGCGGCGCAGCCGCTTTTGTGTTTAAGAAATCTTTGACGATATCGTCGAGCGCGCGAAGATCACCTAAAATTTTTAACCGGCGCGAGAGAAAGAATAAAGGAGTGGCGTTTTTCGACGCGATTGCGCCGGCGTTTAATACCGATTGAATCGCTTTGGATTCTTTTTCGTGCAACAAACACTCTTGTTCATCGAGCATACATTCCTCTTCGTCGTTTTCTTCGCCGTTTGATACGTTTTTACTCGGCGCAAAGATATCCACGCTTCTTCGAGCGAGTGATAATTCGTCCGCCAATCGTTTTCTTTCCTCTACGTTTAATAAATGTGACGTGAAGCCAACGTCCGCGTTGACATTTGCAAGCGCGTCGTGTATCTCGTACGCCAAAATTCCAGCCGCGTGGGAGAGGTTCAGCGAGACTGGCGTCGCGTCAACTTTACCACCATTCCCTCTAGGCTCGGCTCCTCCGGTGTAACGAAATTTCTTTGTCATCTCTTCTGGGTGTCCAGCGGTTGGAATAGACACGCAGACGTTCGCATACTTTAATTCTTCGTTTGATAATCCCCGCGCTTCGTTTCCGAACAGCACCGCCACTTTCCCTCTCTCTGCCTCTTTCCTTATGACCTCTTTCAGTTCTTTCGGCGTGAGAAAAGGTATGTTCTCTCGGCTCCTCGCCGTCGTCGCGACGACAAATGTGCAATCTTTCAAAGCGTCTTCTAATCCATGCGGCATGTGCGTGATATTCTTTTCCGCCTCTTCAATCATCCAACTCGCGTGTACCGCAAATTTCTTCGCCTCTTCTTTCAACACGCACTCGACGCCGATATCGTGCTTCTGTTCACCACCCATGTCGTGCGTATCGCACGTGTCCAACGCTTGCGGGTCTGGATTCACGATGGCAAAATTCTTCGTGAGACCGAAATTCTGGCACACGCGAGCGACGGCGCCGATGTTTTGAGGGCCTTGTGGGGAACATAAGACGAAGCGGACGTTATCCAACAGCGTTTTGCTTTTCGTTTGTTTTTCGGCTGCTTCTGGATGTTCCGACAGAACACTTTTTGTTGTTGTTTGCGATGTCAACGCTTTGCTTCTTCGCGGAAGTCGATGATGCGTGATGTTCGAGGAACGCTTAAAAGGAACGAGCGCCGCGAAGTAACTCGTGGTTGATGATGTGAATATCATGCGTGATGTGCGTCTCTTTGTTAGAATATTAATAACAATTGTTGTTAGATATAATTGTGTGTGTCTCTCTTGTAACTACTTTTTGTGCGGTGCCTTGTCAGCAAAAACCACAACCACTCTCTTGTTGTCGGTCAATCGAAATAATAAGGAGGTTTTCGATTTTGGCCTCCTCCTCCTCCTCGCCTGTTATTATGAAGCGGCGATACTGGAAACTCATCGTCGATATCTTCCGCGTTTCGATGGAAATTGCCGGGAAAACCTCCATCACCACCACCAGTCGTCGTTCGCGTTCTTGGCTCTTTCTTCTTTTTGTTTCTCCCGTACCGACGACTGTTGGCGTCGTTAGAGAGGTACGCCTCTGGTCGAAAGTGTTCGTGAAAGGCGAAAAATTCGCCTTTTGGTGGAGCCGTTGATGCTATCTTCGACGGCGAAGCGATGGAACGCGATGCATTCGTGGCTCTTTTTTTCTGCTTGGACATCATTCGGAGGACGGCTTCGCGACCTTGTTGGTGCTTCGATAACGTCGTATTTTTAGGCCCGTCGTCGTTGTCGTCTCGATCGATGTGATAATACGCTTCGGTGTCACCGCCGCCGCGCGCGTTTGCTTTTAAGGGCGAAGGCGATGAAGGTGATCCCATGAATGTTCCAATTCCAAGCGTTTTGTCAAAGCGAGGAGGGAGAGGATGAGGATGAGGTCGTGATGGCGGCACAAAGTGCATGTCTCGATTCGAGAACTGTTGTTGTTGTTGTTGTTGTGGAGATTTTGAGTGCATCGGAGATTGCAACGGCGAACGCATATTTTTCTCCGCATCGAACAAGTCATTCTCATACACGCCCAGCATCGCACCATCTCTGTCTTCTTCGCCTTCCTCGAGACTTTCGAATGCTTTCATCGGGCATCCGCACAAACGCTGGCAGGTTTCATAGTCTTCTCTCGTAAGCTTTCTGTCCTTGACCACTTTGTCAACCTCCAAACCGTGCTCAATCAAAACTAAAATCGTGATAGCATTGACGTAAGGAAACAAGTCACTCAAAGCGATTTCCCACACGCTAGAAGATTCGCCAGGTAAAAGCGCGAAGTCTTTCTCCGCAAGGTACGGAAAAGAGTCATCGTTTGATTGGATCTTGTCTTCGTCACCGGGACCAGTGGTAGCAGCTTCAAACGTTATCGCCTTGAAGACAGTATCGACAATATTACGTTCCGAACAGAATGTCACGTCGATATCTATTTCAATTTTTGATATCTGCACCTGACGGTGCAGTTCCGAAACAAAACTCTCAGCTTCTCTCGCTTCTAAATATTCCGGATCTATTTCAAAAATAAACTCCGTCCAATAGAAGGATCTCGAAAGAACTTTTGCGCAACGAGTCGCCAAGAANAAAACNTCTTGTAAGTCTCCGCTCTGTATCTCGCGAGTGTCGCGCATTCGAAACAAACAAATAGCCTTCACTCCATCGTTNGACGCGATTAAAGAGATTACTTTGGCGTAGATCTCTTTTACGTTCGGGTCGACGATACGATCGAAAAGTCTTCGACGAATAACGCGAGCTAGGCTTGATTGTTGAACTTTCCGTTCAATTCGATCAATCATGCTCGAAGATTGTTTGTCTCGAAGGACAACAAGTCTCGTTTGGGTCACACTATGATGCGACTTCGCGTGTTGTGAAACATCAGCGGTAGGGTTATCAATCGGGATGATATCGTCGAATCCTAAGATATCGTCATCCATGTATTCTCCAACGTATTTTTCGTCCTTTTCCCAATCAAAATCAGGCTGCGGCAGCTTGAGCTCGTTGTTTGTGCGCAAGGTTCGGTCTCGTTGACTACTACGCGGAACTGGTACCAGATCGGTTGTAAAGATTTTTATCGCACCGTTTCTCTCGATCCCGCGGAAGCGTCTCGCATTTATCGCACTCCGGACGATACTCTCAGCGTTTCGGCTTGGAGCGTAAAATACGACGATGGCAAAATCCGAAACGGGAAAACTTGCTCGCTCAAAATGCTGCTCCAAGATAATCAAGGCATCAAGATTGTTTTTGGATACAATTTTACGCACCTCTTCTGCGAATAACTTTTCTTCTTGTTCCGATCGTCCATCGTGGAGATACTTTTGAGACGGGAGGCAATTGACTCGACCGCCAACAAAATGGACGTATTTCACAATTGGTCCGATTGGTTTAGGTTCAGGAACAATTATGAGCATCTTTGTGCGACCGGAACCATCCGTTCTACATTCTTTAACAAGTGGTCGTAAACCGCCAAGTTTCGGGCTATCGAGCGACTCACCTCGTTGAACGCTGGAAACGGCAGCTTCTAAAGCGTCCTCAGCCTTGGATTTCGTTCGGACAAAGATGGTGTTATTATTCGTACCTGAAGACGTGTGCGCGTAGTTGTTCGTGCATCGCAGCTGCAAATTCGCAACAGTAACGCCGTAAGACTCTAACAAATATGCCACGGTCAGTAAATCCTTCAAGCGTCTCCAATTCGCAGCGGTGTCGATATGGCCTGCTTGACGCTCGCGTTCTTCAGCCTCTTCCATCCTCGATACATATAAATCGTAGTCGATTCTCACATCAAACGTCGGGATGGCACTACCGAAATGGACTGGTATTCTTTCGCGAATAGTGTTGTACTCACGTGCAATTTCTTCGATCGCAAAGCCATGCGGCTGTTCCGGAACACGAAAGGAGAAAAATTCTATTTCTGGCTGCTTTTCGTTCTCTCTCTTTTGCGTTGCCGCTTGCGGAGAAGCAAAGTTCAGCTTCGTCTGAAGATGCTGCTTTATGCCAGTACCGGGAGTTTTTGGGCGTGAAGCACTACCAACATTCTTACCACCGCTACCATTTGGCGAAAATCCCTTGGTTATCGTCGCCGTCGCCGTCGTCGTCATCGTCGTTTTCTTCGATTTGTGGAAATCGACGGAATCTTGTACCATCTCTTCGCCTTCTGGAAAGTTTAAGGCAAGAAATCTAGGAGAGATCATTTGCTTATGTTGTTGTTGTTGCTGATCCGCGCGAGGAGGCGAGTGTAAATATCCAATATTAGCGGTCGCTGTGCCTGGTAGTAGCGGGCGTTCTGGAGAATGCGAAAGAGGCGCAGAGTTCCCGTTAACGTCTCCGGTGACCGTTGTAGTATTGTATCGTATCGGATAGTTCTCCTCGACGGGCAACATGAACGAAGGTAAAGTGCTCGTCTTTGCGACTATTTTTCGGGTCTCAACGTAAGCATCGATATCTTTAATCTTAGAAGGTTTGAAAAGCGGCACGCGCGTCGTCTCTTCCTCGCTAAGCAAAGAAAACTTACTTTCCTCGGGAACGTCTTGGGAAACTTTGATCGCTTTCCGCTCCTCACCGCTTACTGGCCACACGCGTTCCAAAAACGTGCGTTTTGGTTCGTCAACGAGAATTGGTAACTCCAAAAATGCTCTCTTTTTCCCTTTTTCTCGCATCCCCGCTCCGCCTGCGAAACAGTCAAACTCTCTCTGCGTTGGCGGATGCACGTGGATCGTACGTAACAAATTTTCGACGCAGTCCAGCTTAGCCAACGTCTCAGCCGGAAGCTCGTAAAGCTGTTCGCGTTCCGCGCGTGAAAAGAAGTGCGTCTGTCTTCTAATTTTCTTCCCATCGTGTTCTTCATCGTCATCGTCGTCGTCCTCTTCGTTCTCTCCGTTCTCATCTCTTCTCAAATCTCTTTCAAACCGTCTGGTTTCTGTCTCGAGGACGTTTCGCACCGTGTTTTCAGTTTGCGTCCCGGGAAGATACGGCAGTTCCAAGTCTCTGAAGACCTCTTCGCGTTTCTTCTCCATCGCTCTCGTCGTCTTTTCTACCGGTAAATCTTCCCCAGGGAACATCTCTTTATTATTGATCGTCTTCATCCTCAACTCTGTCGTCCCGAGGAGCATCGACTTTTCGTCTATTTTTTGTTCTTCTTTTTCCAACTCCTTCGCGAAGGCTTGCCTCTCTATCGCAGAGCGCTTCTCCTTCGCCGCTCTCGACAAAAACGCCATCGTTTCTCTCTTCCTCTCCGGAACGTATAATCCAATTCGCGCCTTCTCTAACTCCTCCGGAGGAATCTCCTCGAACTCTTCTTCTTTGTCTTCTTCTTCTTCTTCTTCTTTCGTCGTTTTCGTCGTCTTCTTCTCTATCGAAGAAGAAGAAGAAGAATAAAAAAAGTCCTTCGGCGTCTTTGGTATCTTTATCGTTAAATACCGCATAATCTTTCTCTCGCGAGCGCTCAACTCCTCAACCGCGAGCAGCTCGAAAAAGTGTTGTTGCGTTTGTCTTCTGATTGTATTTACAATATATAAAACAATACGTGTAAACGCGAGCGAAACGAAGCGTTGTTTGCGGTGTAAAAGTTTTTTGAAGTGTTTTTGTTGGTTCTTCTTGAAAAAAACTTCTCAGAAAGAAGAAGGAAAATTTTAGGAGGAAAAAAATACTCGAGAGAGAGAGACAAAAAAAGAGGAAAAGAGGAGAAGACCTTCCTTTTTGAGGTTTTCATTTTTTGCCCTCTTCTCCTCATCTTTTCCTTGTTGTTGTGCGCGCGTCTAAGAAGGATACACACACACGCACACACACAAACGTTTACACAGATATAAATAATTCTGTTTCGTGAAAACGCGCGTTTGGATAACACGTGATAGTATTAAAACGACGAGAGAGGGAGAGAGAGGACGACTGATATATACGGATTATTTTCCATCACACCGTGTGTCATCAGCCGGCAAAATTGAGAACAAGAGATAAACACTCATCATCATGTTTTCTTCGCTGCAAAAGGCGGTGACGCCATCATCATTTGCCACGCGGAACAACAACTCTTCTGCGATGCACAGTCAACCGATTGCGCGCCGTCCGAGTTCTACTTCGTCTTCTGTCGCTCTGCCGCCGGTGACGGCGTTCGGGGCGATGCGCCTTTTTTCGGGTGACGACGACGACGACTGTGATGATGATAAACAACGACAGAAACAACAGCGTTTACTCGTTCGAACGGAAGCGACGGCCACGAGTCAGGCCTCCACGGACGACGAGGAGGAACCGAAGAGAAAATCTAGGTTCGTGAGAGGCCCGGATGGGAAGTTGATCAGACGCGACGGGACGACAACGCCGGGTGATGGAGGGGGCGGTCGAGGACCTGGAGATGGCGGTGGAAGAGGAGGCCGGGGAGGAGGTCGGGGAGCCGGCCGAGGGAGAGGTCGAGGTGACTTTGAAGGCGGTCGAGGCGGTGGAAGAGGAGGAGGATTTCAAAGCAGAGACGGCCCGAGAGCTGGACCGGGTGGTGGTGGCGGCCGATTTGCACCCTCGGGGCCAGGCGGCGGAAGAGGAGGAAGAGGGTCTGCCGCCGGTAGAGGCGCCGGTAGAGGCGCGGGTAGAGGCGCCGGAAATAAGTTTGATCGACGCGTGCAAGACGGTACCGGCCGAGGTGGTCGTCCGAAAAATGCCGCGTTCGGCGGCGCCGGGGGGACTGACCGTTTGAAGAAGGGCAGAAAAAGTAAAGCGCAGAGAGTTCAGATGAGAAGAATCCAAGCCGAGGAGGAGAAGGATGTCGCGGTGGAGCTGTTAGTTGTGCCGAAAGATGGTTTCATGATCGAAGAGCTCATGGCTGAATTGGCCACTACTCAGGCAAATATCATCAAAGTTTTATTCATGAAGGGTATTGCGGTGCAAATGGGTCAAATGCTAGACAGAGATACTGTCGTTGCCGTTGCCGAGGATATGGCGGTGGAGTGGATCGACGAAGACGAAAAAGGCGTCACGCACGAAGCGAGGAAAACCACAAAGTTCAACACGGAAGAAGATGAAGAGTTCTTAGAACCTAGACCGGCAGTGGTGACAATCATGGGTCACGTCGATCACGGGAAGACGTCGCTTTTAGATTACATTCGAAAGTCGAAAGTTGCCGCCGGAGAAGCCGGAGGAATAACCCAAGGCATCGGCGCCTATCAAATCACAACTCCAGTTGGAGAAGACGAAGAAGAAACGACAATTACATTTTTAGATACTCCAGGTCACGAAGCGTTCTCAGCTATGCGTGCGCGAGGCGCGAGGGTGACGGATATTGCCATTATCATCGTCGCTGCGGACGACGGGTTGAGACCGCAAACAGAGGAAGCCGTAGCGCACGCGCAAGCGGCGGAAGTGCCAATTATCGTCGCCATCAACAAAATCGATAAACCGGCTGCGGATATTGAGTTTGTGCGCGGAGAAATGGCCAAAGTTGGTTTGACCTGCGAGGAGTGGGGTGGAGAAACAGCCATGATTCCAATTTCCGCGAAGACTGGAGAAGGCATTGATGATTTGTTGGAAACTATCGCCTTACAATCTGAAATTTCCGAACTCTCCGCCAATCCGAATAAACTAGCGTTAGGTTCCGTCATCGAAGCGCAACTGGATAAACAGAGAGGTTCAATTGCAACTTTGTTAGTCCAAGCTGGTACTTTGAAAGTCGGTGATCCGATTTCCGTCGGAGAAGTCCATGGCAAGATTCGCGCCATGGAGTCCGCCACAGGAGAGAAGATTGAATTCGCCGGACCATCCATGCCAGTCAGTGTTCTGGGTTTGAATGGTGTTCCAGTCGCCGGAGACGAGTTTGCAGTCTGCGAGTCCGAGCAAGATGCGAGAGAAAGAGCCGAAAAAGCTACGGAAGAAGCGAGATCTTCTCGTCTCGGAGCCGTCGCCGGTAACGTGGCGAGTTTGACGAATATTTCCGGTGTCGTGGAGGATTCTCTGCAAACGATTAACTTGATTCTAAAAGCGGATGTTTCCGGTTCGACCGAAGCTATTAAAGCTGCGTTAATGCAATTACCTCAAGATCGCGTGCAATTGAGATTTCTTTTGTCTTCTGTGGGCGAAGTGTCCGAGTCAGACGTTGATTTAGCAGCCGCGTCTGGTGGCATCATCCTGGCGTTCAACACGCCAGCCTCTGATCGCGTTGAGGACGTTGCTAAACGCGCGGGAGTCGAAATAAGATCGTACGATGTTATTTATGGATTGATTGACGAAATCCGAGACGCCATGGAAGGTAAACTGTCCGAAGTAAAGGATGAAGTTCCGGTTGGCAAGGCGGAAGTGAAAGCGGTCTTTGGCGGCGGTTCCTCTAAAGTTGCAGGTTCGTTAGTTCTCGAAGGTAGCATTAAAAAAGGAACGTTCATGCGCGTTGTTCGAGGACCGAACAGAAAAGAAATGTACAATGGTAAAGTTGGTTCTTTGCGTAGATTTAAAGATGCGGTGAAAAAAGTCGACTCTGGCGAAGAGTGCGGCATCGGCGGCGATCCAGAATGGCCCGATTTCAAGGAAGGCGACATCATCGAGTGCTTCGATTTAGTCGAGAGAAAGCAAACGTTAGAATCTGCGTCGGAAACGCTCAAAGAACAAGTCAAAGAGTATCGCAGTAAAGATGAGGAGAGAGCAGCGAAAGCGGCGGCGGAATTGGAGAAGTATCAAAGGAAACGCGGCGCGGAGACACCACCTCCCGCCGCAGCTAAATAAGCATAAACTTTCTAACACTATATCGATAAAACATGTCATCATAGGCTAACAACAAGTAAGAACAATATACGGGTATCATAATAATATATCTAAGTACAACATAAAATTAATAATGAGAGCGAGTATCAGTGGCGCAATAGTATGTATCTATCGTCTCGACAATCGACAAATACTTAGTTTTATTTCCTGAATTTTCCTACAATTGCTTTACAAAAATAATGTCTCATGATGTTCTTCTGAGACAGATTCTCGGCCCATTCAAAGAGTACAGACAAGCGCGACCAAAAGAAGGAGGTGAGACGAAGATTGATGAATTCAATCAACTGAGGACGTATCCAGTCGATGACATATCAGCCAACGAATTCGGACACGAATGGGCTGTGAAAACAGTTATGCTGGAAGAGTTTGATGAGGAAATAAGAGAGGCTCTGTGCACTCGCTCGAAAGAAGAAGTCACGACACGAAAAGGCATTCGCGTATCGAACGAAGACGGTGGTTACCACTCCACGCCAGATTTTCTACAGAGACTGACAGTAGCAGATGATGATGAGGAAGAAGCGAAGAAGGGTGAGATGTCGTCGAAATTTCTCCCTCAGTTCCTGCGTTTTGTGAGTATGCAACTCGAATCGTTCCCGTCGTTGAAACGCACTCGTCCTCCAATGACCACGTCTTGGATAAACAGGCTCGGTACAAATAACAGCAACGGCTTGCATAACCACGCGAGCGCTAAGCTTAGCGGAGTGTTTTATTTCGACGACTACGAAGCCGATGTTGACTCCGCAGCGGCGCAGGAACCAAAGCCTGGTGATCTGCTCTTGAGGACGGCTTCGGCCGCAATGCGGAAGAATGAGAATATGGGAGAGTGGTGCGAGTACGTAATCATTCGTCCTCAACGAGGAAAACTCGTCTTGTTCGAGCCCAAGTTATTGCACGGAGTGGTAGCTTCGCACCGAGAGCGATTTTCGCTTGCTATGAATTTCGGGGAGAAGAATGTGAGTTTTGAAGATCCAAACGAGGGAGGAAAGAAAGTTAGCGTGCGACCAATCGAATTATAGCCTTTACAGTAGATGTAGCCATTTTACAGTAGTAGTAGCACGCTCGCTAATGAAAGCATCATCATTTTATTCACATTTCGTTCAAATTTAACATCGAACTTGGACGAACCGCCATATTTGTCCGTTCGTCTTCCTCGTTATCGTCCTCGAGAGAGGCGTCGTTGACTCCCTCGGCGTTCAACCTTTGATACTTGGAGAGATTCGAAGAAGTGTTCGTGTCTGAAACGCTAAATCCTTGCAGCGAGAAAGCAAACGCTGACGTCCCGGCGCCAAGTAAAGAACCTACAATCACATCCTCCGGATGATGCCACATATCGCGAATTCGCGTGATGGCAACTCCGACTGCCACAGAAAGCGGCGCTAAGCTAATCAAAACTTTCCAAACGAACGCTTCTGTTCGCTCGGTGTTGGTTCTAGAACCGCCAAAACATTTCAAATAATACATTAAATACAAGCTCAAGTAAAACAATCCTGAAAAAGACATGCTCGTGTGCCCGCTCGGAAACGATCTTCTTCCTTGCCTCACGTCGTTCAATAAGCTCTCATTCTCCAAATTTCCACAATCTGGTTTACCGTACTCTTTCCATACCGGGTCAGCTGTAGCGCTACCCCAACATCTCGCCGCAAAATCCGGTCTATAGTTTCCGCATGCCTGTTTCACGCTGTTCACGAACACAAACGATATCGCGACGGATAACAGTAAACCCAAACTCGCCGCCGTGCTTCTCGCTCTTCTCCCCGATGTATCCATTTTCGAGCACAGAAATATGCACAGTAAAGGAAACACGATGCTGATAAATGGCAGAACGGCCGTTGGAACAGAATTTTTCTTCATCGGATATCGCAGTCGATAAATCAAATTCTCGTTGAGAAATTTTTCGTAAGGCTCGGCAAACTCTAAAGAGAAGCCGATGGATAATAAAATCAAAAGAAGCGCGATGTCAAACGCGACTCGATACCGCTCGTTCATTACAGTCAACGCGTTAAAATTAGTATTCCGCATCCTATCGTTATTTTTCCGGCTTTTTTGTCGTCGTCGAGGAGAAGTTTGCTGCGGGGGGAAAACGCTTTCGCTTTCCTCTTCTCCGCTCAAAATCTCTAAAGATACGAAAGACGAATTCGCGCGTCTCGTTCGTTTCGTCAGAGAGGAAAGCGAGGAAGACGACACGTTCCTCTCAAAAACTCTTTTCTCCTCCTCCTTCTCTTTGTCGGCGCGTGGCGGCCGCCCCGTATTCGAAGCCGGCGCGTGAGAGTCGATTGTTGTTGTTATTTGTTCTGTTTTAACGAACAAAAAAAGTAACGACGACGCTTCGCTTTTCTTCCCCAAAATTACTTCTCTCAAGTTTAGTCTGCGAGAGACTTGACTTGACGATGAAAACGACGACGAAACCGTTCTCATTGACGTACGTGAGATACCCAATAATTGACGACTCCTATTATTTCAAAGGCAAATTCTTAGCCATCGCTTCTTTATCTCCAATCTTCACGGTCGCGCACACCATCGCCTGTTTCTGTTCCCAACGAGAACTGTTCGATTTCACCTTAGTGGTTGGAATATTCTTAAACGAATGCTTAGCGCAGCTGTTAAAACACTACTTGCAACAGGAGAGACCGAAATCGTGTCAGAGAGTGGATTTTTGCGACACGCACGGGATGCCGAGTTCGCACACGCAGTTGGCGTTTTTTAACAGCGCGATGTCGGTTTTGGTGTTGTTGAGGAGGTGGAAACACGCGAAGAAATATCGAGGAGAGGGAGAAAAAGCGGGAGTGGATGTGTCATCTTCTGTGCTTTCGTTGATGACTGTTCCAATAGCAGTAATCGTGGGGTATTCTAGAGTCGAGTTAGGGTACCACACGATCGAGCAAGTCGTCGCGGGTGCCGCGATTGGGTTGATGTTTGGTTCGATGTGGTTTCTCGTCACGACGAGAGTGTTCGCGAAGCAGTTTTCTGAGTTGGTGAAAGAGGACGACGATCACGCGAGTAACAGCGCCAGGGTTCGGGGGAAGAAAAGACGAAGATTTGGAAAGTTACTGAGGGAGACGCTGAACATGAGAGACTCATCGATGTGTGCGAACCCGTTGACGATTTCGAGAGAGAGGGTGGAGCTGGAAAATTTCGCGTTTCCGATGAAAGATGTCGTCGGTTTGTTAAATACCCCGTCCTTAAAGAAAGTAGATTAGTTTGTTTGTGTGTATAGATTCTTCGATTGTACCATGGTAAAAAGTTATCATGTATATGTGTATTAGTGAAAATATTCTTTTTACAACAAGAGAGTATCATGTATAATTGTATATGTTTCTTCTTTTTCTTCTTCTTCTTTTTCATTCACCAACGTTCAGGATTTTAATCACAGACGCGTTCCCGATTCTATGCAACGCGACGATGGCGTCTCCTTTTTCGCAGTATCCAGCGACTTTCGCGTAAGATACCGCCGCAGACAATATCTCATCCGTCGTGTCAGTATCCGTCGCTCGTGCGGAACCTTCTGCCAAGAGTGGAATCAAACCCCTCGTCAACTGCGCTTGCTTTGCCGGCGTCTCGCCGGAACACGTCCACGTCAAAGAATCTGTCGTCAACGTTGGCACAAAAACCGTCAACACCGGCACTTTCGGTCTGTACTTTGCCACGAGCCTCGCCGTGCTCCCTCCGTGCGTCAAGACTACAATCAAAGCCGCTCGAACTTTCTGCGCTGTGCGAACCGCGGATGAAGCCAAAGATTCTAACGGCATCATCGGTTTCTCCACTTGCGCTAAAATAGCTTTGAACAAGATGTAATGGTCGATGGACGCCTCCGCTTCGTTACAAATCTTCGACATGACTTTCACCGCATCTACTGGGTAAGACCCCGCGGCAGTTTCACCGGACAACATCACGCAATCTGTGCCGTCTAAAACCGCATTCGCGACATCGGTAGCTTCCGCTCTCGTCGGTCGTGGGTTTTGCACCATCGATTCTAACATTTGTGTCGCGGTGACGACTGGTTTCCCAGCTGCGTTGCACTTTTCAATCATCAATTTCTGCGCCAAGAAAATCTTCTCGGTCGGAATCTCCATGCCTAAATCACCTCTGGCGACCATAATCGCGTCTGAGGCGGCTAAAATATCGTCAAAATTTACTAAACCTTCCTGGTTTTCAACTTTAGAGATGATTTGAATCTCTCTCCCTTCCTCGCCCAACACCTCTCGAATGTTTCTCACGTCCGAGCCTTTCCTGACAAAACTTGCCGCAATAAAGTCCACTTTATTTTTCATCCCCCACTCTACGATATCTATGCGATCTTTCTCCGTGATCGTCGGTAAATCGACAACCACCCCGGGTAAATTCACATTCTTTCTCTCCCCGAGCGTCGCCGTGTTTGTGCACATCGCTTGCACCGTCCCGTTTGCGATGTCGCAGGAAATCACCTCCAAAACAATCGACCCGTCGCCGATCAATATTTGTGCCCCAGGAACAACGTCTTCGGCTAATTTCTTATACGACAACGCGATCATATTTTCGTTCCCGAACGCGCTATAATCCGTCGTCAACGTCACTTGTCTCCCGGCGGTTAACAACACCGGCTTCGAGTCTTCCAACATCCCAGTTCTAATTTCCGGTCCTTTCGTGTCTAATAAAACCGCACACATTAACCGAGTGTTCGCGCACGCCTGTCTCAAAACGTCCAACGTCTCTTGATGGTACTCGTGCGACCCGTGCGAAAAATTAAATCGCGCGACAGACATGCCGCTTCGCAAAAGTTCCTCCAACACGTGCAACTCTCTCGATTTTGGTCCTAACGTGCAAACAATTTTGGTTTTACATCTCAACAAGTTATCGTTGTTGTTGTTGGAACTCGAGGCCGGGTGGATGGAAGACGCGTTCGAGGTTTGCCCGAGAATATCCTCGATTTGAATGTTCATCTTTCTTCTTTCTTTCTCCACAAAATAAAACTATGCGCGTGCAAAAGTCTTCGCTCTTATTTGAGATTTGATTGTTTCTTCTCAGACTCAGACTGATGATCGAACGCTTTTTTGTCTCTCTCTTCTCCTCGCGTGTTGTTGCTCTTACGTTTCGTGACACCACCACAAGTCGTCGTCGTAGTCGTCGTAGTAGCACTCGCCGGAAATGAAATGGAAAGTAGTATATCTGCTTTAATAAAGATTATATATGTATAATATTCTGTTCGCGTATACGAAGAAGAAGAGGTTGTTATTGACGACTTTGTGTGGCCTCTTTTTTTTTTCGCGGAGGACCAAAAAAGGAACTTTTCTTTCAAAAGAAAGGAAAAAAAACAAAAAAAAAAAAAAAAAAA
>JGI20158J14315_10001112_pt1 | contig 19921 bp, 20 predicted proteins | sample COG_08_FD_14315 | JGI IMG/M metagenome (IMG submission 14315)
AAACAGAGTACACAGCTCTAGTACCAGAAGATGCTACAGAATTCAGAACAGTTGCAGAAGCATATATTGAACAAGGTTACAATATTATCTTTGGAACAACTTTTGGTTACATTGATGCGATGGCAGAAATGGCAGAGGAATATCCAGATGTCATTTTCTTACATTGCTCAGGATATCTAAACAACGATACAAACTTTGCGAATTATTTTGGAAAGATGTATCAGCCAAGATATCTTTCTGGTTTAGCTGCAGGGGCTATGACTGATTCAAATAAAATTGGTTATGTTGCAGCATTTCCAATACCAGAAGTAATTAGAGGAATTAATGCTTTTGCCGCAGGAGTAAATGAAGTGAACCCTGATGCTACTGTTGAAGTAGTTTGGACATTCACATGGTTTGGTCCAGAAGCAGAAACACAAGCTGCAAATGCACTGCTTGAAACAGGTGCAGATGTACTTGCTCAACACCAAGATTCAGCAGCAACAGGACTAGCTGCAGAAGCTGCTGGTGCAAAATGGATATCATACAACACTGCTTATGGTCAAGACTCTGCTCCAGAAGCATTTGTAACGGCTCCAGTCTGGGATTGGGGTCCATATTATGTTGATATTGTTGAATCAATAATTGATGGAACTTTCACTACAGAAAGTTACTGGGGAGGTATGGAGACTGGTTTAGTTTCTCTATACGATTTATCTTCAGACGTACCATCTGAAACAGCAACATTAATTGCCGAAAAAACTGAAGCAATTATCAATGGAACTCTAGAAGTTGCGATAGTTGAAGAAGAATTTATTAGTAACGTTATTGGAACAGTTAATCCATAACTAGATGTATTACAACGCTCTAGTCGGATGACTAGAGCGTTGTAAACAATCACTTAATGAATCAAATTATCCTAGAAGCAAAAAATATTACAAAATCCTTTGGAAATACCAATGCTCTTAAGAATGTAGATTTTTACTTATACGAATCAACAATCCATGGTCTGCTTGGCGAAAATGGTGCAGGTAAATCCTCATTAATGAATATTTTATCTGGAATTTATCAGCCTGAAAATGGCTCTCTTTATATAGACGGTGAAAAAGTTAAAAAATTAAATCCCGATATTGCATCAAAACTTGGAATTGGAATGGTTCACCAAGAATTTCGACTCATCGATAACTTTAGTATTAAAGACAATTTGACACTATCTAAAGCAAATATCTATACAAATAGTTTTCATGAAGGTTACGAAAAGTACTCAGATATATTTTCGCTAACAGTTAATTATTCAACACCAATAAGTGAGTTATCTGTTGGAGAGAAACAAAAAATTGAAATAATGAAACTCATATTTAACAACAACAAGATAATGCTTTTAGATGAACCAACAGCCGTACTTACACCACAGGAAACAAATCAATTAAAGATTTCCTTAAAAAAGCTCTCTAAAGAAGACGGTAAAACAATTGTCTTGATTACTCATAAATTAAAGGAGATCCAAGAATTTACAGACTCTATATTTGTACTTAAAGATGGCGTAATGGTGGCAAAAGATTTAGAAACTAAAAATGTTACAAAAAATGAACTAATTACATTGATGATGGGTGAGATTAAACAATCAGAGATAAGGAAAGATAACCAAAAAGGAACTAATAAGCTTGAACTTGAAAATATATCTTTTGAAAATACACACTCAAATGTACCCACTCTTGAAAATTTATCACTTAAGGTTAGGGCTGGAGAAATTTTAGGGATAGCTGGAGTTTCTGGAAATGGTCAAGTTGAACTAGCAAATATAATATCTGGAATAGAAAGAGAGTATTCAGGAAAAGTTATTGTAAATGGTAAAAATATATCAAATCAGGGAGTAAGTTCAAGAAAAAATTTAAATTTGTCCTACATACCAGAAAATAGGCTTGGTGTTGGTCTTGCGCCAGGAGTATCAATAATAGATAACTCTGCAGTAAAAGATTACTACAAAGCTAGATTTGGTCCACATCTCTCTGGTAACAAAATGTTAAATTATTTGAATATACTAATTAAACAGTTTTCAATAAAAGCTCCGAATCCAAAAGCTGAAGTTTCTACTTTATCTGGAGGTAATATGCAAAAATTACTGATGGGAAGAGAGTTGATTTCAAATCCTGAAGTAATTATTGCCGCTCAGCCAACTAGAGGTCTGGATGTCAATGCTGTTGAGGCTCTACATGATTTGATTGTAATGCAAAGAGATAAAGGTGCTGCAGTTATGTTAATTTCAGAGGACCTAGATGAACTATTTAAACTAAGTGACCGAATAATCGTGATGTACGAGGGTCGAATTGTAAAAGAATTTAGCATGGATGAAGCGGATATTGAGAGCGTTGGCCTAGCAATGGCAGGCCTAAATGAATAAATATCTGTTATCAAAAAAAATAGTAATTAATGAACTCTCTACATTTTATTCTTTTCTAATTGGGCTTTCGATTGGAATCGGAATTGGTTCAATAATTTTATTAACTCAAGGACAAAACCCTATTGAGGTATTTTCTCTTATGTTGAGACTATCTGTGGGAAGTGTAAAGAGTATTAGTACATCATTAAATAAAGCTATCCCTTTAATTCTTGCAGGACTTGGCATCTCAATCATAAACTCAGTTAAATTGTGGAATATTGGTGCTGAAGGTCAAATATTCATGGGAGGAATAGCTCTTAATTTTCTTTACATTAATACAGAAATTTCCAGCCCGAATTTAATGATCGTATACTTACTCATCACTTCGTTTATAGGTGGAGCCGTGTGTATATTATTTCCTGCTATTGCAAAAGTTTTATTTGGAGTAAATGAAATTATTACTACTCTACTTTTTAATTACATCATTATTGGTTTAACTATTTATCTAGTTAATGGGCCCTGGAAAGACCCCCTCTTTAAACTTTCCTGCAGCTACCTACGTTGGGAAAGAAGTTTATTTACCAACAGTTTTTGGAAGACTGAGTTACGGTTTTATAATCTGCTTTTTATGCACTATTGGGGTTCACTATTTGAAAGAAAAATCTGTTTTTGGATATGAACTAAGAATTTCTGGTGGATCTGCGCTAACTGCAATATATGCCGGAATAAATGCAAAACAAAAAGCCTTCATTGCAATGTTGATTGGTGGTGGTTTAGCAGGTTTGGCTGGTGGGGTTGAGCTTTTGAGCCAAACGCATAGAGTCTCTACTGGGCTATCCCAGGGATTTGGGTACACAGCAATTATCGTGGCAGCAATAACAGGTATGCGCCCATTCGGTATTTTTTTAGTGGGTTCATTATTTGGTGCGCTTACTATTGGAGGATCTGTAATTCAAACTATGGGAGTGAGTAGTTATATTGCAGATGTAATCCAAGCTACTACATTATTTGGAGCACTTATAGCTCAATTCTTTTTTACATATAAAATTATAAAGGTCAGTGAAGATGTTTGATATTCAGCTTATGGGTTTATTGAACGCAACCCTGCAAGCCGCAACTTTACTTTTCATTGCGGCTCTAGGAGAATTGATAACTGAAAAATCCGGAATACTTAATCTTGGAGTAGAGGGAATGATATCGATTGGTGCTGTGACGGGTTTTATAACTGCAGTTAATACAGGAAATATTTTTCTTTCAGTTTTAGTTGGTATCTTATCTGCATCTTTATTTTCATCTTTGCATGCATTTGTAACAATAATTCTAAAGCAGGATCAAACGGTCTCAGGTTTAATTCTTACAATATTGGGTCTCTCTCTGTCTGCTTTAATGGGTAAACAATATGTTGGAAAAAAATTACCTGTAAAAATTGAAAGCTTAGGAAATATAGACGAACCTACAAACATTATTGAGGTTTTTATTAGCCAAAATTATATTTTCTATTTAAGCATCTTCCTGATGATTAGTACTGCTTATTTACTTAAAAAAACTATGTTCGGAAGGCGGCTTGAAGCAGTTGGTGAAGACTCTAGGGCAGCAGATTCAATGGGTTTAAACGTTAACAAAACACAATTTATTGCAACTTGTGTTGGTGGAGGACTTTCAGGGTTAGCTGGTGTATATCTAACATTAAGCTATGTTCCATATTGGACGGACAATATGACATCTGGACGAGGCTGGATTGCTCTGGCATTGGTAATTTTTGGTGGATGGAAACCATACAGAACTGCAATCGGAGCTCTACTATTTGGTTTTTTAGAAGCTCTTGTTCCAAGATTACAAACATACGGATTTGAATTAAGTCCTTATCTTGTAAAAATCACTCCCTATGCGATAACCATAATTATTTTGGTGGTATTAACTATCTATAAAGGTGGGAGAACTGGTGCCCCAAGTAATATTGGAATTCCATTTTTTAGAGAAAGTAGATAACTAAGCACTTTCATTACAGATTTGCTAATATGATTATAACTTTAAATGATACCTGTGAGTATCGAAAGGAATGTCATGGACATAAACAAAACTCTTTATAGGGTTTCAAAAGAAATTATTGAATCAGAAATAACCAACCCCTTACTAATTGGAATTCCAAGACGAGGTGATCATCTAGCTAAACGAATTTCAAATAACCTAGTTGAAGAAAACTACTCCCACGACCTAGATACAGTAAATTACAAACCATTTAGAGATGACTTGACATCTGAAGGTGATAAAACTTTTCTAATTGTAAATCCTCAAGATCGAGATGTTATATTAATTGATGATGTTGTCTACACAGGAAGAACTTTAAGAGCATCTATTGAAGCTGTTATTTATTCTGGAAGAGCTAAATCAATCTCGGTTGCATGCTTAATTGATAGGGGGCACAGAGAGCTTCCCATTTCACCAAGATTTGTTGGAAAAAATATACCTACTAATGAGAGCGAGTATGTATCTGTATATTTGAATGAGCTTGATGATAAAGATGAGGTTGAAGTAAGTTAATGAATCATTTACTTGATTTTAGTGATATAGACAGAGATGTTGCCTTAAAGATTATAGAAACAACTCTCAAAGTCAGGGATGGTGATCAATATGAAGCTAAAGGACATTCGGTAATCAAATTTGAGGAACCATCCACTAGAACAAAGGTTTCTTTTACAATTGCAGCACAGAAGCTTGGGCTAGATTTAATCTTATTAGAAGACCAAACCTCATCCCAAAAAAAAGGAGAATCTCTTGATCACGAAATTCAAACACTTATTTCATTGGGAGTAGAGTCTCTTGTTATACGTACAAAAGAAGATAATTTAGACGACTATCGTAGATTTGAAAATATTTCGATTATAAGTGCGGGTTTTGGTTCAACTTCTCACCCAACTCAATCAATATTAGATATTGCAACCTTGATGAAATATGAAAAACTTAATGGCGATGTCCCTCTTATATTTATTGGGGATATCAAACATTCTAGGGTTTACTCTTCAACTAAAGAATTGTTAAATTTACTTGGATTTCAAGTTGGAATATTTGCCCCAGATTTTTTTATCCCTGAAGATACAAGTGGGTGTCATATTTTTTCTACCTGGGATGATGTCATTGATTCAAACTCTTCGATTAACCTACTACGGGTTCAAAAAGAAAGAATTGATAATATAGATGACTATGATCTAAATGACTATATACATTCATTTCAACTTACAAATCAAATTTTAGATAAAACATCTTCTGATTTTTTAGCTATTCATCCAATGCCGATGAACATTGGAGTCGAAATTTCTAAAGAAGCATCTGAAAATAGTAAGTTTAAATACATTGAACAACTCTCTTTTGGAGTCCCTTCCAGAATTGCTAGTTATCTTTATGGCTTAGGAGAAATCTAATGGAAACTAATAGCTTTTTGGATTTACATACTCACACAAGATATCCAGGTAAAACATTTATTAAAGCACAAGATATAGAAATAGCTGCAAAAAATGGGGGGTATTCAGAAATTCTTGCAATGCCGAATTCTGCCAAAATCATTGACAGTATAGAGAACCTATTAGAGGCGAAACGATTTGATGAAGTTTTAGACATAAAAGTACACAGAACAGGATCACTTACTAAGGGTCTTTTAGGCAAGGAGCCAATTAACTATAAGGAATTTATAGGTCACGGAGTATTTATTTTTACTGATGATGGCCTTTCAGTTGTTGATGATGCTTTAGCTGAAGAAATTTTTAAGTCATTAAAGTTTGAAAATGGAGCAGTATTTCAGCACTGTGAAAAAAGTTGTCATACTTCGCCAGGTGATATTGCTCCCCCTAATGACGGAGGTATTTTGAAACCTATTCCTGTATCTGAGGAGACAGAGATTTTAGAAAGGGACCTTAATCTAGTTGAAAAATATGGAACTAGATATCATGCACAACACTTATCTACTGAAGAGAGTGTCCGTTTAATAAAAGAAGCAAAAATGAACAAACTTCCTGTAACTGCAGAAGTAACTCCACATCACTTACTTATAAATAATACAAATATTGAAACTTCCAATGGAATGTATAAAATGTATCCACCGATAAGAACAAGTAGAGACCAACTTGCACTCATCGAAGGTTTAAAAGAGGGAACAATCGATGTAATTTCTACTGACCATGCTCCTCATACGATTGAAAGTAAGCAGAGAGCCTTTAAAGATGCTGCCAGGGGTGTGGTCGGGTTAGAATCAGCTTTTCCGATGCTGTATTCATCAGAGATTTTTTCACTCGATGAATTAGAAAGGTATCTGGATAAAAACCCAAGAAAAATTTTGTCAGAGCTGGGTTATGAGTTAAAAAAATCAAATAGCTTTAAATGGGAATTTTGTGACAAGAAATTTTATACAAATTCAAATCCCAAAAATTCCTTATTTGAAGGTAGGAAAACTTTGATAGAAACAAATGGTGTGCATGTATAAAAAGGTTTTGTTGGTTAATAAAGAAGGTAAAGAATTTATTGGGTGGACGACTGATGACTTTCTTCCAGCTACTGGTGAACTAATTTTTAATACAGCTATGACAGGTTTCGTTGAAATTCTTAGTGATCCTTCTTATGTTAATCAAATAGTTACCTTCACCTCTTCTCATATTGGGAACTATGGATTATCAAAAGAAGATTTTGAATCAGAAAAGCCAAGAGTAAATGGAGCAATCGGGAATAGCTTCACCAACAATCCTTCATCCTGGAGATCAGAACAGCCAATCACATCGTGGTTGAAGGAGCATAAAGTACCCTTTTCAGGAGGATTCGATGTTCGGTCTATAACATCGCATTTAAGAGATTCAGGTTCAAGCATGTTTGCTATGGGAACGGGCGTAAACAGTACTGAGCTTATGGACTTACTGAATACATCGGTAGATATCGTTGGTGATAAATCAGCATTAAAAGCTGGACGTGGAGATTATGATACAGCTTTTGCTCAGAATAAAATTGGGATTATTGACCTTGGAACAAAACAAAGCATAATTAATGTAGTCGAAAACAACGGATTTGAAACTTTACTTTTAAACCCTGAGATTACAGCAGATAAAATACTTTCTTTAAATTTAATAGGATTGATAATTTCTAATGGGCCCGGAGATCCAAGGTCTTTGGTAGATGTTGTAAGTACTGTAAAAAATTTAATTGGAAAGCTACCACTTTTTGGAATATGTTTAGGACATCAGATTTTAAGTCTTGCATGTGATCTAAATGTTTCAAAACTAAATTTTGGACACCATGGCTCAAATCATCCTGTAAAAGTTAGTGGAATCAAAAAAGCACTTATCACTTCCCAGAACCATGGATTTTCAGTTGAATTTGGCAGTAATAAAGAAAAACATTCCGAGTTCGGAGAAATTGAGCAATATGCAGTAAATCTAAACGATGGGAGTAATGAGGGCATATCTATCTGGGAATCAAATGCTTATTCAGTTCAATTTCATCCTGAATCAGGTCCAGGAACAACAGACGGCTTAGAGTTGTTTAATCCATTTTTTAAAATGATTAGGGAAAAAATTGGTAGTTGATAAAAGTATAAATAGTATTTTAATTATCGGTTCTGGTCCAATTGTAATTGGTCAGGCATGTGAATTTGATTATTCAGGATCTCAGGCAGCAAAAGCGCTAAAAAATGAAGGGTACAGGGTTATTCTAGTTAACTCAAACCCTGCAACAATAATGACTGATCCCTCAATGGCAGATGCTACGTATATAGAACCCCTGACTACTAAATTTTTAACAAAGATAATCGAAAGAGAAAAGCCGGATGCAATTCTGCCAACTTTAGGTGGTCAAACTGCTTTAAATTTAGCAATGGAATTGAATAAGGAAAAAGTATTTGAAAAATTTAATGTAAAAATTCTAGGAGCTTCTGCTGAATCGATTGAATTAGCAGAAAATAGGTGGAAATTTAAAGAAGCTATGGAAGAAGTTGGTATTGAAACTTTAAAAGCTTTGTATGTAAAAACAATCAAAGAGGGCATGGATGCAGGAGTGAAGATAGGTTTCCCCCTTATGCTTCGTCCTTCTTACATTTTAGGTGGTGGTGGAACTGGATTAGTTCATAACAGTGAAGAGTTAAATGAAAAACTAAAAATTGCATTCAGGGCATCTCCAACCCAAGAAGTTTTGATCGAAGAATCAGTATATGGATGGAAAGAGTTTGAACTTGAAGTTATGAGAGATAAAGATGGTAATGGAGTAATAATTTGTGGGATTGAGAACTTTGATCCAATGGGAGTGCATACCGGCGATTCTATAACTGTTGCACCAATCCAAACCCTTTCTGATAAAGAATATCAGTTAATGAGAGATGATGCTCTTTTGTGTCTCGAAACAATAGGAATTGCAACAGGGGGTAGTAATGTACAGTTTGCGGTAAATCCAAAAAATGGTGAAAGACGTATAATTGAAATGAACCCAAGAGTCTCAAGATCTTCAGCTTTAGCCTCAAAAGCAACAGGTTTTCCAATAGCTAAATTTGCAGCATTGTTAGCGGTAGGATATAACCTTACTGAGCTGAGCAATGATATCACAGGCTCGACTCCGGCTAGTTTTGAGCCTGTACAAGATTACGTTGTAGTAAAAATTCCACGTTTTGATTTTCCTAAATTTCCATCAACAGATGACATTCTAGGAACGTCTATGCAAAGTGTTGGTGAGGTTATGTCTATGGCCTCAACATTTACAGAAAGTTTAACAAAGGCAATAAGGTCCTTAGAAATTGGTAAAACAGGGATAAGAAATATTGATAATAGATTCATTAATCTTGACAAAATTGAGCTTGAAAAGGAAATTGCAATACCTCGTCCAAGAAGAATATTTGCAGTGCTCGAAGCACTAAGGAGAAACTGGAGTGTTTCCAAAATTTCTGATCTAAGTCATATTGATGATTGGTTTTTATTTGAAATTGAAAAAAGTTTTAATGTTAATCAAGAAACAACTCCAACAACAATACTTAGAATGCTTGGCTGGACTGAGGATGATGTTGAGACAAAAGATATAAAAAATGAGCTTGCTGAAAAAAGAGTATATAAATTAGTGGATACTTGTTCTGCAGAATTTTCATCTATGACTCCATACTTGTACTCAACAACAGGACAAGAAAGCGATGATATAACCAGCACAAAAGAAAAAGTTGTAGTTATCGGGTCTGGGCCAAACAGAATTGGACAAGGAATAGAATTCGACTACTGCTGTGTTCACGGAATAGATGCTTTAAAGGAAAACGGATATGAAGCTATAATGATAAATTCTAATCCCGAGACTGTTTCGACTGATTATGACACAGCAGATAAATTATATTTTGAGCCGTTAAATTGGCAAGAGGTAGAAGCAGTTCTATTAAGAGAGAATCCAAAATCTGTAATTATTCAGTTAGGAGGACAAACTCCCTTGAAGCTAGCAAAGCAAATTTCTGAGAATGGGTACAACATAGCTGGTTCAAGTATTGAGGTTATCGATTCAACTGAAGACAGAGAATTATTTCAAAAACTTTGTACTCAGGAAAATATTAAACAACCAATATCAAAAATTGCAGAAAATTCTGTTGAACTCACACAGGCAGTAGCTGATATAGGCTTTCCTGTTTTACTTCGTCCAAGCTATGTATTAGGAGGTAGGGCAATGAGGGTAGTAAGCACAAAAGAAGAGCTAGATAATTATTTGAATGTTTTATCTAAAAGTGACGAAGATGGAAATCCATTTAACTCTGGTCCCCTATTAGTTGATGAGTATTTAACAAATACTATCGAGATTGATGTTGATTTAATAAGTGATGGAACGGATGTAATTATTGCAGGAATACTCGAGCACCTTGAACCTGCAGGAGTTCACAGTGGAGATTCAACAGCAATACTCCCCCCTTTTAGCCTTTCTCAAAATATGATAAATGAGATTATGGATAAGAGTGAACGACTTGCGAAAAGCCTTAACGTAAAGGGTCTACTAAATATTCAATTTGCTATTAAGAATGATGTTCTTTACATATTAGAAGCTAATCCAAGAGCATCTAGAACCATGCCTTTTGTTGCCAAAGTAACTAAGAATCAGATAATTAAAGCAGGGACACTAATAATGTTGGGTCATAAAATAAAAGATATCCTTGTAAATACAGATTATTTGAACGATTCTAATAATAAAATTGCGGTTAAAAAGGCTATCTTTCCATGGTCTCGTTTCCCTGCTGAAGATACAATGCTAGGTCCTGAAATGAAAGCTACTGGAGAAGTTCTTGGGATAGGGAGTGACCTAGGTATTGCTTTAAATAAAGCTTATGCAGCTGCAGGTGTGGAAATTGGAGATAAGAAAAAAGGGATATTTGTCACATTGAGTAATAATGACAAAGAACGGTTTCTTCAAACCATTATTAAATATAAAGAGCTTGGTTTTAAAATCTATGCAACTGAAGGAACATCTGAATTTCTATCACAAAATGATATAAAATCTATAAAAGTTGGAAGAGCTAATGATGTATCTCCAACATCTTTAACGATAATGGAAGAAAATCTTATTTCTGTGGTGATAAATACACCTACATTTGCAAATGAATACACTGACGGATGGAAAATTAGAAGACTTGCACATGATTCAGGGGTTGCTGTTGTTTCATCAATAAGAGAGGCTGAAGCCTTTATAAAAGCATACGCCCAAAGTACAAATGTGCTAGAAGATATTGGAACTATACAAGATGTCAGTTAAACCAATCTTCTTCGCACTTGATAGTAAAAAATTATCAGACTTTGATGTTGAATTAAAAATGCTTAAGGGACATATTTACGGTGTTAAAGTTGGTCTTGAATTATTCACATCTGAAGGCCCTTCTGCGGTTGAAGAACTTAAAAAAGATGGCTGGAATGTTTTTCTTGATTTGAAGTTACATGACATACCAAACACTGTTCAAGCAGCAACTGTTAATGCAGGAAACATAGGAGCAGATTTTTTAACGATTCACATAGCATCAGGAAAAGAAGCCTTAGATGCAGCACAAGAAAATAAAGCTAAAAATATTAAAATACTTGGTGTTAGTAGTGCACTAACCAGTAAAGCATCTACACCAACAACTAGTGACGAGGTGCTTAAAGATTTTTTAATTGCTAAAGAATCAAAAATTGATGGAGTTATCTGCCCTCCATCTGAAATAGTGAGCACGAAAAAATTATTTAATCTTATTGTTACACCCGGAATACGTTTAGAAAATGATGATATTGATGATCAAAAGAATACAACCACACCTGAACTAGCTATTCAATCAGGTGCAGATTATTTAGTTATGGGAAGGTCATTGAGAAATAATATTGAGTATGTTATTAAAGAGTTGCAATTATGAATAAGTTTATTGCTGCACCCTTTGGAAACTATATAAAAACTAGTAAAACAATATCTGTTACAGGCAGCTGGACAGTAGACAAAAGAACCGGTAGGTTGAGGCAAATTGTAAAAACATTACGTTACACCAAACGTGGCTGGGTTAACAAAATTGGTCTAAGGAATCCAGGAGTTAATGATGGTATTAACAAATATAAACATACTGATGTGTTTTCAATAGCAGGTATAGAGAAAGATGACTGGAAAATATTCACAAAAATTATCCCGGATTATTTTAACCTAGAGGTAAATATGTCTTGTCCAAACATAGATAAACACTATACAGACGGCATAGAAGACTTTAGTTCCGACTCAAGAGAGTGGTTCATAGGTAAAATTTCTCCAACAACTACTTTTAAAGAACTGGAGTATTACATTACAGTGTTTGGATTTAAACAAATACACGCCTGCAATACACTTCCAATTGCAGAGGGGGGTTTAAGTGGGAAAGAGCTTATTCCATATACTACTAAATTTATAGAACACATTAATAAAAATTATCCTGAAGTTGAGACTATCGCCGGAGGTGGAGTGTACACGAAGGAAGATATGCAATATTATAAAGATATTGGAGCAAATCACATAAGCTTGGGAACTGTTTGTTTTAATCCGCTAAAATTAAGGAAGTTATTATGAATCTATTTATTAAAGAAGACTTTATTTCTCATGCTGGACTTCCTCTTACGTGGAAAGTAGAGTGTGATGCCTTATCCGAAAATGATTATGAAGCACTTGCAAAGATTGTAAGTGAAAAGATAGTATTTAGAGAAGTAAAAGGCATTCCCCGCGGGGGCATACCATTTGAAAAAGCTCTTAAAAAATACTCCACAAAAAAACCGGGTGATCCACTTTTAATTGCAGATGATGTTTACACGACGGGAACCTCTATGAGAGAAGTTTATGAAGAAGGTGCAATCGGTATTGTAGTTTTCGCTAGAAATAAGATTCAAGATGATTGGATAAAAGCTATTTGGCAAATGTCAATCTAACATGACTATAAATAAATATAAAACATCCTTGGATGGACTAAAAATAGAAAATCCAGTAGAAAGTTTTTTTAATTATTGCAAAGAACGTGAAAGTATCCGTCAAAAAAGAGAAGCTGGTCTGACCTTTCCCTGGAGTGATGATCTGATATTTCAACAAGGTAGATTTTTAAATGTATTCAGAGAAGATGACAAAGTTAGTAAGTCCATTATTAATTTTGCTACATCAGCTAAAGATGATCTCCCCTTACTTGTTCAAGCCCTATTTTTTAGTAGGTGGTGTAATAGACAAGTTACTTTAGATCATTTAAATATACATGATTTAAAAGATCCAGAAATTTTAAAAAGAAAACTTCTTAATTTAGAACAATGGGAAAATTTTTCAGCTTATCCTGTAGAGAGTTCATTTTGGGATGGGAATAAATATGAAAGAATAGATGCAGCAACGTATAAATTTTATGAAAATAAGGAAGCTTTGACCGAAATAATTCTTAACTCTAATAAAGACGTAATTACTGCAACAAATAATATAAACACAATATTTAAAATGAATAATGATTTTCCAATTTTTATGGCGTTAATTGATATTGCCTGGTTTAGACAAGATGTTATTCCAATGACTTCAAATGTTCCAACTGGCATAGGAGCGGAACCATATCTCGACAGACTTCAAGATTTTTTAAACTTAGATTCACATCAGGATGTTGGATTAAAAATGATTCAATTGCAAAAAGATTACTGGCCTGAAGCAAAAAGAGAATTTTTTCCTATTGATATTGAGTATCAATCATGTGAGTGTAGGAAGTATTTTAGCTACGTAAATGGTACAAAAAGTTTCGAAGGCAAGAATCTTTTTACGATTAATTAGCTAGTTTATTAATTCTTCTTTGGTATCTTTCTTCCTCGCTAAAGTTTGAATTAAGAAATGAAATGACAATGTTCATAGCTAATTCTCTATCAACATTATCTGATCCAAGAGATAATATATTTACATCATTATGTTCAACACTCTGAACTGCAGTAAGCTCATCTGAAACATTAGCTGCTCGTATTCCTGCAAATTTATTAGCAGCTATTGACATACCAACACCACTTCCGCAAATTAGTATCCCCCTAGAGTCATCATTTTCAAGAACAAACTCGCATACTTTAGATGCAAAATCTGGAAAGTCACAACTTTCCTTGCTGTTTGTTCCAAAATCCATAACGGTCATTTGCATGTCAAAATTATTAACGATGTACTCCTTGAGTGCATACCCTTTGTGGTCTGAAGCAATCGCAACTTTTGTAATCATCAAATCAATTTTTCAATATCTAAAAGTTCGTCTATTTCATTTTCAGGTAACAAAGCTCTATCTAAAAGTACTGTCTTTATAGTCTTGTTTTCAGCAACTGCTTCCTTCGCCACCTCAGCAGCAATATCATAACCAAGCTTTGGTACTAACGCAGTAACTAGAATTGAGTTTTTCTGAATATTTTCATCTAATTTATCTGTATTCGCTTCAAGTCCATTTACTAATTTTTCTGTAAATACTTTTGCCCCAGTTGTGAGGATTGATATACTTTCTAAAATATTATGAGCCATAATTGGTAGCATCGTATTTAGTTCAAAATTACCATTTGCTGCAGAGAATGTAATAGCAGTATCATTTCCAATAACTTGAGCAGATACTTGCATCATCATTTCTGGAATGACTGGATTGACCTTTCCAGGCATAATTGAGGAACCTGGCTGTAGTGCAGGAATTTTAAGCTCTCCCAAGCCTGAAACAGGTCCACTCCCCATCCACCTAATATCATTTGCTATCTTAAAAAGAGATACGGCTAATGATTTTAGGGTCCCTGAGAGTTGCACAATTTCCTCTCTTGAACCTTGTCTGGTAAAGTGATTTTCAATTTCTTGAAATGGAGTATCAAGAGATTGTTGCAATTCAAGTGATACGTCGCTACCAAAATTTTCTGGAGCATTAATCCCTGTTCCTACTGCCGTCCCTCCAATTGCAAGTTTTCTTACATTAATTAAGGCAGTTTCAATATCTTTTGTTCTTTCTTGGATCAATGAAGCATAGCCAGCAAATTCCTGGCCTAAAGTAACAGGAGTAGCATCCATTAAGTGCGTACGACCATTTTTATAAACTTTCTCCCACAACTTAGCTTTTTCACTGAGAGAACTCTCAAGGTTTTCAAGAACTGGTATGAGATTATTGACAACATCTAAAACACATGCAACGTTGGTAGTAGTTGGAATTATGTCATTGGATGATTGGCTCATATTAACATGGTCATTCGGGTGTACAGGTTCACCACTTTTAACAGATGCTAAGTTAGCGATTATCTCGTTAGCATTCATATTGGTAGATGTTCCAGATCCTGTCTGAAAAATATCCAAAACAAAGTCTCCATCATGCATACCTTCAATAACTTCTTGAGAGCTACTTATAATTGCGTCAGCAATATTTTTAGGTAAAAGATTATTTTTATGATTTACTACGGCACATGCTTTTTTAACTTCAGCTAGCGATTTTATAAAAGTTCTTGAAAATTTTAGTTCTGATATTGGAAAATTTTCAACAGCTCTTGCAGTTGAGGCACCGTACTTTGCTGAATCTGGGACTTCAAATTCACCCATTGAATCTTTTTCTATTCTTGTATTTTTTTTATTCAATATTATTCCTGATATTGAGTGTATCCATTCGAATCGACTTCTTCAATTAATTCTTGATCGCCAGATTTAACCACATTACCTTGAACTACAATATGCACTCGGTCAACTTCCAAATATTTTAAAATTCTACTGTAGTGTGTGACAAGAATGTAGGATGTCTCCTCATTTCTATTCTCATTAATTAGTGAAGATACAGATTTTATTGCATCAATATCCAATCCTGAATCTATTTCGTCTAATAAAGCTACTTTAGGTTTTTTTACTGCAAGTTGGAATAATTCAGATCTTTTTTTCTCTCCACCCGAAAGGTCGACATTTACATCTCTGTCTAGAAAATTACTAACGTTAAATTTTTTAGATAACTCCAATATTTCTTCATCGTTCAACTCAGGATTAATTTCATTAATATACTCTTTTAGTGTTACCCCGGGTAGACCAACTGGGTACTGAAAGGACTGAAATACGCCCGCAGCAGATCTTTCATATTGTGTAAGTTTTGAAATATCTGTTTCTCCTACAGTGACAACACCGGATTGAGAATAATCAGGATTTCCCATTAATGCATGGCAGAAAGTTGACTTTCCAGATCCATTAGGACCCATAATTGCATGAAGTTCTCCTGAAGGAACTTCTATGTCAACTCCACGTAAAATTTGAACTTCACCAATTGATACTTTTAAGTTATTTACTTTAAGCATTCTCATCCAATTCAATATAAATTGACTCTTCATCAGTGCTAATTGGATAACACACAACAGCTTTTGAAGCAGGTGGTGTAAGTGCTTCCCCCGTTTTTAAGTCAAACTCTGCTCCATGAAGTGGGCATTCTACTTTACAGTCATAAACTTCACCTTCTGAAAGAGAGGCTTCTGCATGTGAACATCTGTCATTTATGGCAAAATATTCACCTTCGACATTAAACACTGCGATTTCGGTATTATTAACATTCACTACTTTTGAGTGATTTGTCAGTAATTCAGACTTATTTAAAACTTTTATCTTACCCATTATTTGACCTCTCTAAAACATTCTCATACTTAGAAATTAATTGAGAAGAAACCTCTTTGTTGATAATATCCCAACTGTCTTTATTAATAACCTCATTAAAAAATCCTTTAATTAAGAGTTTTTCTGCTTTTTCTTTTTTTACTCCTCTTGACATTACATAATGATATAGATTTTCATCTATAGGGCCTACTGATGAACCATGGCCACATATAACATCATCACAAAGAATTTCCATATTTGGAACAGATTGGGCACTTGCCTTATCGCTTAAAAGTATATTTCTGTTCTCCTGATGTGATTCAGTTTTACTTGCACCTTCAGCTATATGAATAGTTCCGGTAAATATTGATTTACTTTCATCTCCTAAAACACCTTTAGTTTGCATATTAGAAGTAGTATTTTGACCCAAGTGATTTACAAATACTCTATTATCATGGGTCTGTTGATTCTCACCAAAATAGACACCGTCAATATTAAAGTTTGACCCATTCCCGTACAGGTCTATATCGATTCGAGATCTAGAAAATGTACCACCCGTACTAACCATGTGCATTGATAAGCTGGCGTCTTTATTCAGTTTTGCATAAAGTGAGTTGATTAGATTGATTTCATGACATGAAGTGGATTGTATAATTATTTCAAGATTTGAATTAGTCTCTAAATTTAGTTCTATTAGAGGGTAAATATTGCTTTGTACAAGGTCTCCAAAATTAATAAAAAATTTAGCTGATTTGTTTTTTTCAACATTTATACCCAGATATGGAATGGTATTTTCTTTAGATTGAAAATTTATTTTAAAATAATCTGTAATATCATCTTTAACATCAGCTCTGAATCCTCCACTTGCTCTGGTGATTTGTTGGTATAGAAATTTATCAATAGGTCTTTTGAGGGATTCTTCAATAACAGGAGTGTCAATTTCTGAAAAATCAATAAAAGATATACCTTCCACAGGATTGTTTAAGTTGTATATGGAACCATTTGCATCCATATGAAAACCCTCAGAAACTTGTAAATCTGTATTGTTACCTAATTCAAGATTGTTAATGTCTGATTGTAAAGATACATATTTCCAATCCTCATCTCTAGTGGTTAAATCTTTTATGTTACTACCGTCTTCAGAACGCAGTTTTTTTTCAATTATTTTTTTATTCAATATCAACCTATTCTATTGATTTAGCCGACAGCGCCTGCTTCAATCATATTTATTTCAATGAGTTTATTAAATTCCATTGCGTATTCCATAGGAAGAGTTTTAGTGAACTCTTCAACAAAGCCCGCAACGATCATAGAAGTAGCTTCTTCTTCTGAAAGCCCCCTACTCATTAAATAAAATAATTGGTCTTCGCCTACTTTTGAAACTGTTGCTTCATGACCAATCTCAGCTGTTGACTCTTCAATCTCCATATATGGATAGGTATCAGATCTAGAATTATCATCTAGAATCAAAGCATCACACCTAACAAAACTTTTTGCCGTTTCAGCACCGTCTTCAACTCTAACAAGACCTCTATAGGCTCCTCTTCCTCCGCCTTTCGAGATAGATTTAGATGTAATTAGTGATGTTGTATCTGGAGCCATATGAACCATCTTTGCCCCTGTGTCTTGATGTTGTCCTGAGTTCGCAAAAGCAACTGAGAGCACCTCGCCATGTGCACCTGGTTCCATTAAATATACTGATGGATACTTCACTGTTAGAGATGAACCTATGTTTGCATCTATCCATTCCATAGTGGCATTTCCATAAGCTTGCGCTCTTTTAGTTACCAGATTATAAACATCGTTGGACCAGTTTTGAATAGTTGTGTATCTACAAGTCCCTGAAGCTTTAACTACTATTTCAACAACAGCAGAATGTAAGGCATCTGTTGTATAAACAGGAGCAGAACATCCTTCTATGTAATGAACTGAAGCTCCTTCATCTACAAGAATTAATGTTCTTTCGAACTGACCCATATTTTCAGCATTAATNCTGAAATATGCTTGTAATGGATCTTCTACATGGACTCCTTTAGGCACATAAATGAATGAACCTCCAGACCATACAGCTGAATTTAATGCAGCAAATTTATTATCTCCGGATGGAATCACTGTTCCAAAATATTCTTGAACTAATTCTGGATACTCTCTAACGGCAGTGTCCATATCACAAAATAATACACCTAGCTTTTCTAAGTCTTCTCTGTTTTTATGATAGACAACTTCACTATCGTATTGTGCAGTTACACCTGCTAGATAACTTCTTTCAGCTTGCGGAATACCTAATTTTTCATAGGTTTCTTTTATATCATCAGGAACCATATCCCAAGAGTCTGTTTGTTCTTCAGCTGGTTTGACATAGTAATAAATATCATCAAAATCTAAAGCTGCAAGCTTTTCTTTTGCGACCCATTCAGGCATAGGTTTTTTTAAGAATTTTTTATAGGCGTCTAACCTATAATCAAGCATCCATTGTGGTTCTTCTTTAATTTCAGACATTTTTCTGATAATGTCTTCGTTTAAACCTTTTTCCGGTTTAAATGCGTTTTTTTCTGGATCGGACCAGCCCAGTGAATACTTACCTAAATCTATATCTATATTTGCCATAATATCATTCTAGTTGTGTCCTGTTTAAATAATAAAATCTAAGGGTTATAGATTTAGAAATTTTGGAAGTATAATTTTCATATTATGCCAGTTATATGTATAAATCCTGTTGATGAAATAGATGCAACGTTACTTGAAAAGTTAAATCTTCAAAACCAAGATATTCGATTATTCGTATCTGATAATGTTCAAAAAAAGACAGTAGATAAGTTTGTAGGTAAAAAAGCTATCGGCGATCTAAAAGATGACTCTCATATTTCTACCGCAAGTAGCGGAGCATACTGTGGAGTTTTCCTTGAGTCCGATGAGACCACCCAAAGATCAGTTTTTTTAGAAGCCATAGGTAATAGCTCTCTTCAACGAATTATCTGGACTTCACCATTTGAACCTTCAGAAGAAATTCTGTCTAAAGAAAGTCTCGTCTATATCATTTGTAAAGATAAACAATTATCACATGACGTCATACTTGATTTCGAAGGTAGGGCTGAAGTTGAAACAGAAGTTATTAACTTAATAAATTAGAAGATCCTTCGTATTTTTTGGAAACAGCTTACCCTTTTCATAATTTATCCATGATTGAAGTACAAACTCGTATATATCTTGTGATGTACCTAAGTACTGTATTTCAAAATGCAGATGTGGAACGGTTCCCTCTGCGTTACCTGAATTTCCCACAAACCCTATTACTTCACCCTGTCTTACAAAATCTCCTTTTTTAAAATCTTTTGCAAAAGCAGCACTTTTTCCACCAGCATTATCATTACCAATTAAATCATCATCGAGATGTACATATAAGGACATCCATCCATTTTTGTGGTCTATTGCAATATAGTATCCAGACAATGGATTGTAAGAAACAGTGTTAACTTCACCATCTGCAATAGCCACTATTTTAGAGCCTTTTGGAGCTCTGAC
>JGI20158J14315_10001123_pt1 | contig 19853 bp, 23 predicted proteins | sample COG_08_FD_14315 | JGI IMG/M metagenome (IMG submission 14315)
GCATCAAATAGAATAATATATGCTAAGGGCGCTATCCGTGCTGCAATTTGGGCTAGTGGTCAAGAAAATGGCTTATATTCCATGAGAGATGTATTGAGAGGGTTTTAAATTTATTAATAAGTTGTAATCGTAATAAGTAGCTGTTTTGTTTCACCACGTTGTTCCGTAATGTGCGCTTTCATACCGCTGGGCTTCAAACCTTTACCCTTAGTTAAGGTTGCTAAATTCATTATAGGCCCAAAACGATGGGTTGCATAACTATAGCCAAAAACAATGATCTTTGATAATGGAGGTGAATTTGCAAATCATACCAATTATCATCTCAAAAGATTTAAAACTTATTTCTGTGATACTTCACAGCCCTTGGCAAAAAGGACTAGTAGAAAAGATATTGTAGCTATAATTCTTATCATATCATTAATCCCATTTAGCAATAGGTGGTAGAGACATAAGTATTGCTTCTGGGTTGCCATTCGTCATTAGGCCAAATTTTGTTCCTCGATCATAAACCAAGTTAAATTCAGTGTATCTACCTCTTTTTCTCAGCTGAAATTCTCTTTGTTTTTCATTCCAACTTTCAAGCATATGTTTTTTAATTAGCTTTGGATAAACATTTAAAAAAGCCAAACCAACATCTTTAGTAAAATTAAAATCATTTTCAAAGTTATCAGTATTTAAGTAATCATAAAAAATCCCTCCAACTCCCCGAGATTCGTTTCTATGTTTTATAAAGAAATATTCATCACACTGTGCTTTAAATTTGGGGTAGTAAGATTTATCATATTTATCGCAAGCATCTTTAAATGATGTATGAAAATCTTTAGTATCTTGAGCAATTTCAAACATTGGGTTTAGGTCCGAGCCGCCACCAAACCAGTTTTTAGTGGTGCAAATAAAGCGCGTATTCATATGAACTGCTGGAACTAGCGGCGACGCCATATGTGCCACTAAAGAAATACCGTTTGCCCAGAATCTTGGATCTTCATTAGCGCCAGGAATCTGGTCTCTAAAATCTTCTCCAAATTCTCCAAATACAGTTGAAATATTTACCCCAACTTTTTCGAAAACATTTCCTTTCATTAATGATATTTCTCCACCACCACCACCATCTCTATCCCAGACTTTTCTTTTAAATTTGCCAGACTTTAAGTTCTTAACTGCAGCAAATTCATCTTCAATTTTTTCAAACTGCGTACATATTTTATCTCTCAATTCTCTAAACCAAGCAGAGGTTAATTGTTTTTTATTTTCAATGTTCATAGCAAAATTTTGCAATTGAGATTTAATTATTTTTATAAAAAACTTTTATAATATTATTATTGTTAACTTTTTTAATCAAAACTCCAATATTTGTCAAAGTAATTCCTATTTTATTTGGTAGTTTTTAAATTTTTCTATCATTTGTTTTTTTTAGCGGTAAGGATTAATTCATAATCATTGCCACCACAAATTATGTCCAGGACAGAGATATTTTTATGCCTTTTCAAATATTTAAGATATGATATGAAGTGGGTTTAATACCAATTCCCATCTTTAAAATATACAAGTTGAGACAGTTTGAACGATATTATTAAAAAAAACCTAATACGAATTATCTTGCTTTTCCATATTTATGGTACTAAGTTAGTACTATATAGTAATTTGAGTACAACAAGATGTTAATGCTACTAATATAGTACTATTTAAAAGGATTTTTATTCAAATGTAAATTAATTCAGAATAATCTGAGTAGCAAGTAAAAACAGTAATACCAAACATCAAATCAAAGGAGATATTATTATGACGATACAAAGCAAATCCAGTGAGTCTGGTAATAATAGCATAGCACACCTTGGGCAGATTATTGCGGTAGCAAGTGGTAAGGGCGGTGTAGGTAAAAGCACCGTCAGCACTAATCTGGCATTGTCTTTGGCGGCGAAAGGAGCGGCAGTTGGATTAGTGGATGCTGACCTTTATGGCCCCAGTGTTCCAGTAATGTTAGGAATAGAGACTGGTAAAGCTCTATCAAGGTCACCTTCAGGTAAAGTGACCCCTGCACAGGCGCATGGGATCAAAGTTATCTCGATGGGTATGCTTACCGACGACGACAAGCCTGCTATTCTGCGCGGCCCTATGGTATCTAAATATTTGCGAATGTTTATCCTTGATGTGGATTGGGGCGAGCTTGACTATTTGATCCTCGATTTACCACCCGGAACTGGTGACACACAACTAACGCTAGCGCAAAGCTTTCCGCTGACTGGCGCAGTTATCGTCAGTACGCCACAGGATGTTAGTCTAAAAATTGCCAGACGTGGCATTCGAATGATGGAGCAGGTCAAGGTTCCAATCCTTGGTATCATCGAGAACATGAGTGGTTTTACTTGCCCATCTTGTAACGAGATAACGCATATATTTCATCAAGGCGGCGGCGCAAAAATTGCAAATAGTATTGGTGCACCGTTTCTAGGGTCTATTCCTCTTGATCCAATGATCGTGGATTGCGGTGATCAGGGTATCCCCTTGGTAATTACTCATCCTGATGCACCTGCTGCGGCAGTCTACCGTGATATTGCTAAGACCCTTTCTAGGCGTGTGCATGCCGTCTCTAGAATTCCTACGCCCTTTGACTGGCATTGGGCCAATGACGCCAGCAAACCAAAGGCTTCCAAACACCCATCTAATGTAAACGGCATGGCAGAAGTTCTAATAGCGCTAGATCGTCATGATGACCACACTATGCTCCTACATTGGCAGGATGGTCACGACCAGCAAATGAACATGCGTGATTTACGACTGTCTTGCCGCTGTGCAGCCTGTGTCGATGAGATGAGTGGGCGACCGATTCTGGACCCAACAACTGTGCCACTAAATATAGTGCCAACTCGAATCTGGAGTCTTGGCAACTATGCTATTGGAGTCAGCTTCAGCGATGGTCACCAGTCAGGAATTTATACCTTTATTCATCTTCGGGGCATGGCAGACGCAAAGGTTGAAGATGTCTAATCTCACAATTCCACTTCATATCCGCGCTGAAACCTCTCCGGCTGATCCAAATAACATTCGCTTTGTGTTAGAAAGGGACGTGCAGAAAGGTTCTTTACTAACTTTCCCCGATGCAGATACGGCCCAAGGCGAAACTTTAGTCAAGGCACTATTCGCTATAACTGGGGTTAAAATGGTTGACGTCTCTGGTGCGATCCCAGATGATGTAATAATGGTTAAGGATGGTAAATTTCTGATCTTACTAGATTACCTCGCACCACATTTGGGAATGGACACCGAAACCCTAAGAGTCAGCCTACAATCTGGGGGAGTTGTTAGTCAGTGCGAAGCTGAAATAGGTATAGATGTAGGAAAAACTCGACTTATCATACGTTCAAGTAACTGCGTCTGGGCCTGCCAAATTTCAGCAGATGGTACAGCTTATGAAATCCCAGCACCCCTATTGACTATAAAAGACGTTAAAGATGGCAGCGTATTGCGTGATAGAATTAGGCAGTATCTTTCTAATTTACCAGCAGCAAAAATACCAATAACCTACGGCCAGCTTGCTCGTTCCATGGGTCTTAACCCACCTGGAACCATTGCAAAAGTGACACAAGCTCTCGAGGAAACGATGCTAGAGGATGCCAAAAATGGAGTACCCTTCCTGGCATCTCTAGTGGTCAGCAAAGTTGGACAAAGCAACGCTGCTAAAGGTTTTTTTCAGCAAGCACGCGCGCTTGGTCGAGAACCTAGGTTCGGCGAAAATGATCAGGATTATTACCAGCGCGAATTCAACGGTGCCCTTGCCATCGTCACCGCCATTACGCACGCGGCCGACTCGAGACAGGACTAAACACGCACGACGTGCAGTTATTTCATCTTGTAGATCATATAATGGTATCTTCTCATTTAATAAAATTAATATGATCACGAACAGGAGGATTTTTAAACATCTAATATTTAAAGATGGATAAATAATTTACTATATAAGGTTTGTTAAAAAAGAATTTTTACAAAAAATAGCTGATTTTATTGGTAAATGCAAAACTACCATTAGCTATGAGTTAAATAAAAAGGAAAGAGTAGAATAGATCAAGAAGTTTTTTTATCTAACCTCCACTCTCTAATATTTTTATGATTGCCAGATAGTAAAATTTCTGGTATTTTTCTATTTTTCCACTCCCTTGGTCGGGTATATTGCGGATATTCTAACAAATCATCATTAAACGTCTCTTCAATCAAAGATTCTTTATTTCCCAAGACATCTGGAATATTTCTTAAAATAGAGTCAATCATTGTCAAAGCAGGGAGTTCTCCACCTGATAAAATGTAATCTCCAACTGAAATCTCTTCCATCTGATATTCTTCAATGACTCTTTGGTCAATTCCTTCATACCTTCCACAAAGAATGGAAATTTCTGATTCCTTACTTAAATTTATAGACATTTTTTGATCGAATTTTTTACCCCTCGGTGAAGTGATAACAAATTTAGTGCGTTTTAGGTCTAATTTTTGAGCATCAATGGCATTACCAATAATATCTGGTCTTAATATCATTCCTGCACCACCACCAAAAGGGTAATCATCGACATTTTGACGCCTATCTGTAGCATAATCTCGAATATTAACTAAATTTAATTGGCAAATATCTTTCTCGAAGGCTCGGGCAATAACACCAAAGGATAAGTATGATTGAAATATTTTTGGAAATAAGGTGAATATGTTAATTTTCAATTTATATGTTTTAAATGTCATGTTTAAGGAGGGGAGTTTGAAATTGAGTGTACTTATTTACTACACCAAAATAATCAAAGATTATTTTTAAACTCCCCCTGAAAATTTAACTAGATTTATTTTCTAATTAAATATTTAAAAACCTTCTCTAAATCTGCCCTCTTAGTTTCAAAATCAGTAATTTTTAATTTAGACTCATGAATAATGTTTAAAATATCAGAAAATTCAGTTTTATGTGATTTGTAATTAATGATAATTTTATTATCCGTGATTAATTTTGCATCTAAATTTGATGATATAATTTCTGGAATTTGTTTAATTTGATTTGAAAATTCAATTAACACCTCCCTCTCATCAAGAGAATTCATTAAGTTTTTCTTTTTATCGCACTTTATAACAGAGCCATTATTGATAATGGCAATTTCATCACACAATTCCTCTGCTTCTTCTAAATAATGAGTTGTTAAAACTATGGTTGTTTTTTGTTCTTGGTTTAGTTTTTTAATGTAAGACCATAAATTATCACGAAGCTCAACATCAACCCCTGCAGTTGGCTCATCCAAAACTATAATTTGTGGATTATGAACTAAGGATTTAGCTACTAGAAGTCTTCTCTTCATACCGCCAGAAAGCGATCGTGGTTTGGCGTCAATTTTATCTGTCAATCCAAGAGCCTCAATAATTTCTTCTGTATTACGATTCTTCTTTTTAACACCATAATACCCAGCGTAAAATTCTAAAGTTTCAAAGACATTGAAGAAAGGATCAATAAATAATTCTTGTGGGACTATTCCTATTTCTTTTTTAGCATTATTGGTTTCCTTATCGATGTCAAAGCCAGAAATTTTTACAGATCCTGAGGTTTTTTTAACCAGACCTGCCATGACGTTAATGATTGTTGATTTACCAGCCCCATTTGGACCGAGTAGTCCAAAAAAAGAACCTTTCTTAACATTAAGATTGATATTTTTTAAAGCTTCTTTTTGAGATTTTTTTCCAATATTGTAAGTTTTTTGTAAATCTTTAATTTCAATTGCTAGGTCAGACATAGTTTATTTAAAGGTGATCTGGAACAGTACTTTTTGTACCTGACAATATTTCTGCAGGAGTTTTAGGAGCTGGGCATGACTCCTCTCCTGATATAGAAGAATTCATAAAATTATCCTCTCCAAGTAAACTATCAAAAGTAATTTTAATAATTTTAAACATTTTGTCTATAAAATGTTCAAAAAATTCTTTCCCACTCATGATAAAATTATAGGACATATCGTAACCATAAGATGAGGAATTTTGAAATAATAGACTTAATATTGTTGTTGGGCAGATAATACTAAAATGCATCATAATAAATAATGCAGTAAGAATTAAAAAGAAGGTAGGTATGAAGCCGCCAAATAAAATTAAAGCCGGAATTGGAAGTTTTTGAAAAATACTGATTACTGCGCCAAACATAAATTTTGATTGATTATCTATTTAAACATAATTTAGGCTTAATATCAGGTTCAATACCCCCAATATTTAACTTACATCTATTACATTGTCCAATATGTTCCATTTCAATTTTATCAAAGTCAATCATACCAAATTCATGATCCTTCATCATATCTTTAAGAAAAAATATCATGAAGTTTATTGATTTATCGGCAACATAGTAAACGACTCTCTTTCCGCTCTTAATAAATTCTTCTGCTGCCTGATATTTTTTGCTATTTCTTTTTTCATCGATCTGCAATTGAGTATCTCCCCTTATATCGACACTAAATATAATATCTAGAATTTCATAAGTACAAATTTTATTGGTCGATAGGGTGATAAAAGATAAAACAAAAATAACCGCCAAAATTGGCGTTAAAGTTTTTAGCAAAAACAATGCTACATAAGGAGCTTTATCCGTAAAACCAGTGAGTTTGAATGTATTTTTATTCATCTTAAATAGTCTAAGGCTTTTTTTGTTAAAACTCTACCTCTTGGAGTTTTGTCGATAAAACCTATTTGTATTAAATAAGGCTCAATAGTGTCGCATACAGAGTCTTTTTCATCACTAATTCCAGATGCTATGGTGTCAATTCCAACTGGACCGCCATCATAGTTATTTAAGATAAAATTTAAATATAAATTGTCGGATATATCAAGGCCTATATTATCTATTTCTAATTTTATTAAAGAATAGTCGGCCGTCTCTTGATCGATAATATCTTTTTTATCAAAAGAAGCAAAATCTCTAACTCTTTTTAAAAGTCTGATGGCAATTCTTGGAGTTCCTCTTGATCTTTTGGCAATTTCTATTGCTCCACCATTAGTTACAACAAGATTTAAGATTTTTGCATCCCTAATAACTATTTGTTTTAACTCATCAATATCATAAAAATTAAGTCTCAATGGTATACCAAATCTATCTCTTATTGGATTACTTAAAAGTCCAATCCTTGTGGTAGCAGCAACTAAGGTAAATCTTGGTAAATCAATTTTTATAGCTCTTGCTGCTGGACCCTCTCCAATTATTATGTCGAGCTTAAAATCTTCCATTGCAGAATATAGAACTTCTTCAATTGCAATATGGAGCCTATGTATTTCATCAATAAATAATATGTCTCCATCTTGTAAATTTGTTAAAATTGCCGCTAAATCCCCTGATTTTGAGATCATTGGGCCAGAAGTAGATTTGAATCCCACCCCCATTTCATGCGCTATAATTTGAGCTAATGTAGTTTTTCCAAGTCCTGGAGGTCCATAAAATAAAGTATGATCTAAGCAATCTGATCTGCTTTTTGCTGCCTCAATAAATATAGATAGGTTCTCTTTTATTTTTTTTTGACCCAGAAAATCTTTGAGATAAGATGGTCTAAGGATATTTTCCTGATTTTTATCTTCTTCTTTTAGCTCTGACGTTAAGGTTTGATGATTTTGATCCTTCATAGTTAGTTGGTATTAAAATCTCATAGATGGTGCAGTGCTTTTTGTGGGATCATTATTCATAATCATATTATCATTATAAACACAAACAATGTCGCTACCGCTTCTGAGTGTAAATTGAGACGCAACAATTTCTGTAATTATGTAAGATCCTGCAACGCGATAATTAACTAAAGTTTCATAACCGGCAGAATCAACTACGTATATAGCAGGAATCTCACCATTTTTTTTATTAAATTGAAAATAGGTAAACTCTCCATTATCAAAAATTTTAATTGGAGCTATAATTCTAGATCCGGTAAATTCATATGAAAAATTATAATTAGCAACCTTTCGCATATCTGGCTCATCTGTAGGTCGAGATTTGGGAAAATTAACAATATTTTTACTTTCTCCATCTGGATAGATAAATTTTACAACAAAAACTAGATCCTTATCATTTATTCCACCCGCCTCTCTGCCAACTAATTCAAAATGATAGACTTTACCTCCCTTACCTCCAGTTGTAAAAACTGTCATATTAGTTTCTGCATCGTTTTCAATTGGCTTAAGAAATAGCCTATTGCCAGAAGACTCATACATCCACAAGTTAGAGTTGCCCATTGTGACCAATGATATCGATTCATTTTCTGCAAATTCTATGAATCCAAGGTAAGTATAATGACCAGTATATCTATAAACCTCGTTAGGATTGTAAATGAATGATCTAAATTTTTTTTCACTACCTAAAAATCGAGGCTCCTGCGCTGAATAAGCATGATTAATATTGCAAGAAAATATTATGATGATAAATAATATCATCTCCCATCCATAATTATTGACTAAGTAATGGCATGATCTAACTTTATCTTTTAAGTTAATTGATGATCCTGACAAGTATCTTTTTATCATTTTATCTAATTTTTAAATTTACAAAATTATTGACCGTGAAGTTTAGTTTCTTTTTTAAACCGCCAGATTTTTCATTGATACCAAGGAATGAAAAGGAAATTGCAACTCTTTTGTTGCTAGAGATTTTTTTATTTCCGACATATCTTGTTATTTTATAATCCACCACAGCCTCTTTTGCAAGATTAATATATAGAAAATCCTGGGCAATTTTAATTAAATTTTTATTTTTTTCTTTTACAAAAGAAACCGATACCACACTCACCTCGCTATAGGAGTTTTTGCCAAAAAATCTCACAGGACTCAATGGACTAGATCTATCAAAAAGTTTCTTAAAATTTCTATATTCTTTGGATGAAGAGTTGTTCCTGATGAATTCTAGCTTATTATTTATATCGCTGATATCTCCAGTTCTAAAATCATAAGACTCTCTTTGTTTGACATAATTTTCTACTAAGTATCTTGCAACCATATCATTTATTGATATTACTTCTGCATCATATGATTTTCTTAGACTTTTAATTGATGGGTAATATTTTGTGGTATCTTTAGCACTTATTAATATCGGTAAAGGTTGCTTTATCGGCAGTAATTTTATTATCTCGAAGGTTAATATGTATAATATCAGGCTGGCAAATAATAATATTATTATTAAACATGTTCTTTGACACCTTATCGTAACATAGCGGGAGAGATAATATTCTAACGAGTCTTTAAAGTATAAATTTTTGTCAACCATGGTGGTGACATAATCATTATATATTTTTTTTTGTTCTTGGTCGAAATCATTATTATTCATATCTTTTTTTAGACATTATATCATAGCATTTATTTAGAGTTTCTTCGAAAAAAGAGCGAAATACAATAGATGTACCGCCAGCAAATGGATAACTACCAATTGTGACATCCGGAAATTCATGCTGCAACTTAGCAAGATCTTTAGCAATAAAGCTTTCCGTAATGTTAAGTTTTAATTCTTTAGATAAAATTTTATCACCAAAATCTAAAAATTCCAAGGAAGAGTTAAACATAGATCTCATTATTTTTGGAACCCCAGCCATAACGATAATATTTTCTACCATAAAGCCAGGAGCCGAAGTTATTGAGTTATTTAGTAATATTGCTTTTGATGGTAATGCTGCCATTTTTAATCTAGCTTCATTGACATTATTTTGGCCATAATGATCAATTAAGATCTGTTTGGCTTCTTGGTTTAATATAACTTTATCATTTAAGGCTTTAGCAACTGATTCTGCAGTTATGTCATCATGGGTTGGGCCGATACCACCTGTTGTAAAAATATAATTATATTTATCTTTAAGATCTTGGATAGCTTTGATAATTTCTACCTCATCATCAGGAATCACTCTAACTTCCTTCAGATTGATTCCAACATTTACTAGGTTCTTTGCCAGGAAATTAAGATTTTCATCTTCTGTTCTGCCGGATAAAATTTCATCCCCTATCATAATGTAAGCAGATGTAATTATTTTAGTCATATTAATATAAAAATTTTGCTATTATATTGATTATTCTCAACTCCTCAAAAACTCTAAAGATTCTTTAGCTTGACTACTTCATTGCCAAAGTAAGAAACTAGATAGTTACTAGTTCCAAAATCAATACCAATTTCTTTTTTAGTGTTACTATTCTCTGCCTCTTCCGTTGGATCTGTTATTTGTAACACCATTATTTTCAAGGTTTTTACGAGAGCTTTTAATATTAATAATCTCAACAATTAATGCAAAAAATAATGAAAAATATAAATAATTTTTATTTACATGTAAAGACAGACCGTCCAACATTAATATTACCCCAATCATGAATATAAAAGCTAATGCTAGAATTTTTAAACTTGGATATTTATCGATAAAATGCGATATCTTTTCTGATAAAAATAGCATAGCAGCCATAGATAAAGTCACCGCTATAATTATAATCCATATTTTATCAGTAATACCAATTGCAGTAATAATTGAATCAAGGGAAAATACAATATCAATCATCATGATCTGAGAGATAGCACCTGTCATTGTTGTTTTTATTTTAAATTCAACTTCTTTTTTTTTGGTTTTCTTAAGATCTAACATGAGTTCGAAAAAAGAAGTGTAGACCAAAAATACCCCCCCAAAAAATAAGATTAAGTTTTTATAGGAAAAATCAATCTCAAACAATGTAAATGCTGGCTTTGTAAGTGATATAATCCATCCGATGGCAAAAAGCATAATGCAACGCATTATTAAGGCTAAAGAAATACCAAAATATCTTGCTCTTTTGCGTAATTTAGCGGGTAATTTTTGAACTGCAATGGAGATGAATATTATATTATCAATCCCAAGGATAATTTCTAAGAAGGTTAGTGTCACTAAGATTAGCAATGTTTCAAATCCAAATATTTCCATTGAGTTGTGTTATATTTTATTTAAATGTTACGATTGCGAAACGATTTTCCTAAAGTCAGATAGATTGTTATTTGTTCATCTTTAAATTAATCATATCGTGATTGTTTTCGATAATATCTGCAAGCTCTAATTGAATCAAGATAATATTCGTAATATTAACTGGAATTTGACTGATTGATAAAAGATCTTCAAATGCTACAGGGCTGTGACTTAAATTTCTTAATATTTCTTTTCTAGCAGAATTTAATTCATTTTCTGTTGGTATTATTGACTTAAATCCTTCAAACTCTTTATCTTCGCTATCGCAGAATTTTAAATTTTTTCCCCTATTTATTAAATCACTAACGTCATTCATAACATCCTCTACATTTTCAATTAACTTGGCACCTTCTTTAATTAAACGATTAGCTCCTTGGCACCTTGGGTCAAATGGCGATCCTGGAACTACTAAAATTTCTCGATTCTGCTCTATTGCACATCTTGCTGTAATTAAAGTGCCAGACCTCAGACTTGCCTCGACAACAATTAGAGCCGAAGAAAGACCTGATATTATTCTATTTCTTTTTGGAAAATTAATAGCTTTTGGTGCAGATCCAATAGGATTTTCCGAAATTATTAATCCATTTTTTAAAATTTTTTGATATAATTCTTTATTTTCTGCTGGATAAATATTGTCAACACCCCCGCCAAGAACTGCTATAGTACCTTTTTCAAGGGCTCCTTCATGGGCATAAGTGTCAACTCCCCTAGCCATTCCTGACCCAATTATTATGTCATGCTTTCCAAGATCATAAGAAATTTTATGAGCAAATTTTTTACCATTAAAAGATGCATTTCTTGGGCCGACAACGGAAATAATATTTTTATTAAAAAGATTAATATCTCCTCTGCAAGTTAAGATTGGAGGTGGGTCGTAGATTTCTTTGAGTAGTTTTGGGTAAGATTCATTGCAAAAATATATAATTTTTGCTCCAATTTTTTTTGTTTTTGCAATCTCTTCTTCGGCCAGACTTTTATCAAAAGCTTTGATTGGCTTTCTAGTACCACCCTGTCTGGAAAAGTCTGAGATATTTTCCAAGGCTAATGCTGAGGAACTAAAGATACTTAATATTTTAAAAAATGTCTTAGGTCCTACATTTGTACTCCTAAGTAGTCTTAACCAGTTTACCTGCTCTTCTTCGCTTAATTCTGTGGTTTTGTTATAATTCATTATAGTGGTATTACATGGATTTCAATCGTAAGTTCTGTTATTTTGAGTAGGAAAAATTGATTTTACAAGTTCTATTATTTTTTATCTTAAATTGCGATCTTTTACGCGATTAAAATATTTTACTAACTCAACCACTTCTTGGTTTTTTGCCNCCTCTATTTTTATCATGTTTAGAAAAAATACTTCTATACCAATTCCCACCTTTAAAGCAGTTTTCTTTGGTCATTTTTNTGGTATTATAAGTTATGNCAATTATTCAATTTAACTGCACATTTAACTTTTAGTCTAAAAAAATGATTACTTTAGAGATTTTCTAGTCTAATAATATTTCCCTCCTCAGAACTTCTACTTTTAAAAATTTTATATTTATATTTAATCAGTTCTTTTTTTGCATTCTCCAACTCTTTTTCTAAATTTTTTCCTTTTAAAAGTAAGTAATTGCCATTATTTGATAATAAATTGTTGGAAATATTTAATAATTTATCTAGTGGCGCAAAAGCTCTGGAGACTATAATATCAAATCTTAAATTCTTAATATCCTGAATATTTTTTTCTAAAATATTTATTTTATTTTCTGATATTTTACTAGCTTCTCTTAAAAATTGACATTTGCGCGGTGATTTTTCTACTAAATAAATATTCTTAACTCCTAAGATTGACAAAATAATTCCTGGAAACCCAGCTCCAGTCCCAAAATCTGCCATTATTAAGTTTTTATCTGAAATAAATTCTAATAATTGGGCGGAGTCAAGAATGTGTCGCATCCAGACATCTTTAGCGGTAGAAGAGCCAATTAAATTAAGTTTTTGATTATAATCTAATAAAATGGATATGAATTTTTCTAAATTACTAATTTCGCCTTCAGTAATGTTGTGAAACTTGGAAATTTCAGTAATTACATCATTTTTTTGCATTTTTTTGGTATTTTTTAGGTTTTTTGTTTATTTTTATAAATATTTCTTTTAATTTTTGCAAAATAAATTATACCAATTACCATTTAAAAAAGGTAGCTGATATATATATTTAAATCCATAAATACTAAAATGAAGATTTCCAACAAAGTTAAAAAAATACTTTCTTATTATGAAAGCGATTGTGCAGGCACAAAAGCTAATCTAGCCAGAATTTTATCTAATGGTAAATTAGGTGGTACAGGTAAATTAGTTATTTTACCGGTTGATCAAGGTTTTGAACATGGTCCAGCAAGGTCATTTGCTGTTAATCCCGACGCTTATGATCCACACTATCATTTTCAATTAGCAATTGATGCTGGGCTTAGTGCTTATGCAGCACCTCTTGGAATGATTGAGGCTGGGGCCGATACATTTGCTGGACAAATTCCATTAATTTTAAAGGTAAATAATTCAAATTCTTTATTTAATTCTGGTTCGGCGCCTTATCAGGCTATTACAGGCTCAGTTTCTGAGGCAGTTCGTCTTGGTTGTAGTGCTATTGGATTTACAATTTACCCTGGTAGCGATGCTTCGGTTGAAATGTTTGAAGAAATCAAGGAATTAGCGGAAGAAGCTAAAGATTGTGGCTTAGCTGTTGTCATTTGGTCTTACCCAAGAGGTGGTAATATTTCTAAAATTGGAGAAACTGCGGTTGATATTTGCGCTTATGCTGCTCACATGGCAGCACTTCTTGGCGCTCATATTATTAAGGTTAAGCCACCAACAGCAGCTTTAGAAAATCTAGATGCAATTAAGGTTTATGATGAGGTAAAAATTCCAGTTAAAACTTTAACAGAGAGAGTTTCTCATATTATACAATCTAGTTTTAATGGCAGAAGAATTGTTATTTTTTCTGGCGGCGGCGCTAAGAATGAAGAGGAGCTTTATAATGAAATTAGATGTTTATATCAGGGCGGAGCTTATGGCTCTATTATTGGTAGAAATGTCTTCCAAAGACCAAGAAAAGAAGCTTTAGCTTTGTTGGATAATATTATTAATATTTATAAGGGTAAATACTAGCAATTCTGTTACGACGGAATTTAACTTTAAATAAAGAAATTATGGATATGAAGGTGTTAATGCGCCAAGCGCAAGAAATGCAAAAAAAAATGCAAGAGGCACAAGAAAAATTATCAAACACAGACTTCGAAGGTAATTCTGGTGGCGGCCTAGTAAAGGTTATTGTTAATGGCTCTGGCATTGCTAAGAAAATTGAAATTGACCCATCTTTAATAAAGTCTGATGAAAAAGATATTTTAGAAGATCTAGTTGTGGCGGCATTTAACGATGCTAAGAAAAAATCTGACGCCTCTTCTGCTGACTCAATGGGCAGTGTAACTGGTGGTATGAATCTTCCAGAAGGTTTTAAGATTTAGGTTGAAATACTTAACTATTATCCCAGCCCGTCTTGCTTCCACTCGCTTACCTAATAAACCTTTGGCTGATATTTGTGGCAAAAAAATGATTCAAAGGGTTTATGAACAAGCTGTCAAAACTAATCTTGGAGATATTTATGTCGCTTGTGACAGTAACGAGGTAAAGAGTTTGATAGAAGATATTGGCGGTAAGGCAATTTTAACTGACCCTAATTTACCATCTGGAACTGATAGGATTTATCAAGCGCTACAAAAGATTCCAAATAAGGATGAGTTTGATTTTATTATTAATTTACAAGGAGATCTTCCTATAATTAATCCAAAAATTATTGAGAAAACCGCTACTTTTATTGCTAATTCTTCGTTTGACATAGCAACGATTGCAGTTAAAATTGACAATAAGGATGACATTAAAGATCCAAATATTGTTAAGGTCGCGATTGCTAATTTTTCTGAGGATGGTGGTCAGGCTTTGTATTTTTCACGAAGTCCAATTCCTCATAATGATAATGGTGATTTTTATGAACATATAGGTATTTATGTTTATAAAAAAAATACTCTCGAGAAGTTTGTGCAATTAAAACCTTCTAAGTTAGAAAAATTAGAGAAGTTAGAGCAGCTTAGAGCGTTAGAGGATGGCATGACAATAGGTGTTACAATTTCCGATTCTAAGCCAATTTCTATTGACACTAATCTGGATTTAGAAAGAGCAAGAAAATATTTAAAAGATAATGAAAGTTAAGATTCACATAAAATTAAAAGAAGGCGTATTAGATACTGAAGGTAAGACTATTGAAAACTCTTTGAGTCACAATCTAGGATTTAATCAAATTTCCAATGTTCGCAAAGGTAAATTGATTGAAATGGATATCGACGAAACTGACCAAGATAAAATTAATCAAACTATTCAGCAGGTTTGCGATAAAATGCTTGTTAATCAGGTGATAGAAGATTATGAAATTTTAAATTAAATATGAATATATTAAAACAAAATATTGAACAGGCTTTTGAAGATAAAGCTAACATTAATTCAGGAACTAAGGGAGAAATTAAAGATTCTATTTTAGAGGCTTTAAACTTGCTCGATAGTGGTCATGCAAGAATTTGTGAAAAAAAAGATACCTCTTGGATTGTTAATGATTGGCTAAAAAAAGCAATTTTACTTTCATTTCGTCTACAAGATAATTTCATTAGTAAATGCGGTAATGGTTTAAACTATTACGATAAAGTTAAATTAAAATTCGCCAATTGGTCGGAAGAAGATTTTAAAAATGCCGGATTTAGAGCAGTTCCTGGTGCTGTAGTTCGTCACTCTGCCTTTATTGCTAAAAATGTCGTTCTGATGCCATCTTTTGTTAATATTGGCGCTTATGTTGATGAGGGAACGATGGTTGACACTTGGGCAACTGTTGGTTCTTGTGCTCAAATTGGTAAAAATTGCCATATTTCTGGAGGAGCAGGAATAGGCGGAGTTTTAGAGCCTTTGCAAGCAAATCCTGTTATTATTGAAGATAATTGCTTTATTGGTGCCAGAAGTGAAGTGGCCGAAGGTGTTGTTATTGAAGAAGGATCTGTTCTTTCTATGGGTGTTTATATTGGAGCTTCAACTAAAATTGTTGATAGAGCGACGGGAGAAATTTTTATGGGAAGAGTCCCAGCTTATTCAGTAGTAGTTCCTGGGACAATAAATGCCAAAAAAGCAGGAGACCCAAATTTATATGCAGCAGTGATAGTTAAAAGAGTGGATGAAAAAACAAGATCAAAAACCTCTATCAATGATCTATTGAGAGGAGAATAAAATTTGGGTGGTTAGCTCAGTTGGTTAGAGCGCTACGTTGACATCGTAGAGGTCGGAGGTTCGAATCCTCTATCACCCACCATTTACAAAAATGCATAGCCAACAAAAAAAGATCTACATATAAAAAATTAAGAGATCCAATAATAGTAACCTGCCACTAAGGTAACTCTCAATAATAAGAGAAATTTTAAACATTTCACCTTTAAAGATAGGAAAATAATTTATCATATGAGATTTGTTAAAAAAGCATCATAAAATTTAGCTAAACATATACCGACATTAAGCATAAATTTAATAATAAATTTCTAACCCAAACTAATTTACCCAAATGTTATAACAATCCCCATCTTTAAAGCAGTTTTTTTCGAAATATTTTTATTCATAAATTATTAAAAAATGCCCACCCTATATTAATGGGGAAAAAGGCTTTTTGATGATTTAAGGATAAAAGGATTTCGAAAAAATCTGTCTTAACTTCTATATTTTAAAGATGGATCTTGGTATTGGCAGGAATTTAAGATATCAAAACCTCAAAAAAATTAGAGATTTTGAGTTTCCTTTAATAAAATGAATTGTTTTTGTAAAAATGCAGAGGAAGTTTCTAGCGTGGTATTCTAGAATTTTTTAATTTTTACCTCCTAAAGCTTCTTTTAAAATTTCTTTTTTTAGAGGATTTTCCTGAAAATGTAATCGTACTTTCTAATCCAAGCTTAGAGATAACCTTACTGTAAGGATCCCTGTCTGAGTTAGAGATGAATGACAACGCGAATCCTTTAGAATCCATTCTGCCTGTTCTACCAACTCTGTGTATGTAATCTTCGGTTGCCCTAGGAAAATCAAAATTGATAACATGCTCAATATGATCTATATCTATTCCTCTAGCTACAACATCAGTAGCAATTAGTATCTGATAATCTTTTGAACGAAATTTCTTAATAACCCTATCTCTCTGAGTTTGTCTTAAATCTCCATGAATTGCTTTTGCTTTATAACCATCATCAGATAATGATTCCTGTAATTGGTCAGCATATCGTTTTGTGTTAACAAAAATTAATATTGAACCCTTACGGCTCTCAATCTCTTTAACCAAAAGTTCAAGCTTCTCATTTTTACTAGTAAGAATAAAGGAGTGCTTAATGTTTGCTTTTTTTTCTTTATCAGGAACGACAGTAATCGTTTTATAATCTTCAGATAAATAATTTCTAGCTAATTTAACAATTTCTCTTGAATCGGTTGCAGAAAACATCAATGTTTGCCTGTCAGGTGATAATTTTGAATAAATATCCTTAATATCCTCTTTAAATCCCATGTCAAGCATGCGATCAAATTCATCCAATACAAAATGATTTATTCTTCCCATTTTAACTGTACCACGAGAAATATGATCCTTCATTCTGCCAGGAGTTGCAATAATGATATTAGGATTTCTCCTAAGTTCAGATATTTGTTTTTGTATATTAACCCCTCCAAAAACAGCACAGCATCTTGTTTTGTTTCCAGCTATTAATTTTGCTGTTTCATGTATTTGAGCAACTAGCTCTCTGGTTGGTGCAATAATAAGGCAATAATTTTTTTGAGAATCTTGTAATATTCTTGCTAAAATCGGAATAATGAAAGCGGCAGTTTTGCCACTTCCGGTTTTAGATGAAGCAAGAATATCAGACCCTTCTAAGACTAAAGGAATTGATTTTTGCTGTATTTCAGTTGGATTGTGATAATTAACCCTTTCTAAAGAAAGCAAAATATCATCCGGCAAGCCATAATCTTTAAAAGATGTCATTATTTTTGATTATTGCTCGATTTGTACTTCAGTAGCTTTGGTTTTGCCACTTCTGATATCTTTAGATTCTTCGTATGAAATAGTAATTCCTTCTTGAAGTGAATCTACATCTAAATCTTCTGAATCACTTACATGAAAGAAGATATCACCTTTTTTAGATTGAATAAAACCGTAACCTTTATCGGAAAAGAATTTTTTTAATTCACCATTTTTTCTAGACATTTTTATATAATAATTAATTTAATAAATAAATATTAACCAAGCGCAATATAATAGATTAATTTACGCCTTGATTTACAAGGAGAAAACTACCTTCTCGAAACTTATTTTGAAATTAACTAAATAGAAAACTTAAGATATGAAAGAGATGTAAGAATTTCAACTAGAACAATTTATATACATATTATTTAAAATAACAAGCTTTTATAATAATTATATATTCCTATCTATAAATATGGTATAATTTCTCTGGAAATTTTTATCATAAACTCCAAAACAAAATAGATATTTGATAAAAAAATTTAATCAGTAAGGGGGAAATAAATCAAAGATTCTTTACTTAAGCATTTTTGACAGATTATATTTTCTTTACAAATGACCAATTTGTTTTTAAAATTTGTGATGAAAATTTACAGAGATGGAGCGGAGCGCCAAAGTAAAACAAGAATCTAGTTTGGTTTCCAACCTCCCTTACGGATAGGTAAAAAACAAGCCGCAAAGCGGATTAATGGTGGTCAGAACCGAGTTCAGTTTCAATCAAGTAAAAAAATTAAACACAACAAAAACAATGACAGCGAAAATAATTGATGGTAAAAAAATTGCACAAAATATCAAAGAAAATATCAAAAAAGAGGTAGAAAACCTTAAAAAAACCAAAAATATCACGCCAACAATAGCTGTTATTTTGGTTGGAGACAATCCTGCCAGCAAAATCTATGTTAACGCTAAGGAAAAACAAGCTATAGAAGTTGGTATAAATTCCATTAAAATTAATTTAACAGACACAGTAACTGAGATAGAATTATTAAATAAAATTAAAGAACTTAACAAAGATCCTAAAATTCATGCTATTTTAGTACAATTACCACTGCCAAAACATATTAATAGTGACAAAGTGATAGAAACTATTGATCCTAATAAGGATGTTGACGGTTTTCACCTCATTAATGTTGGTAAATTAACCATTGGCAAAATTGATGAAGCAACAATTCCATGTACAGCCATTGGATCATTACATTTAATTAATGAAATTGAACCTGATATTAGCGGTAAAAATATTTTAGTCATTGGTTCATCAAATATTGTTGGTATGCCATTATCACGCCTTTTAATGCACCAAAAAGCTACAGTTACTGTTGCCAATAGTAAAACTCGTAATTTAAAATTTCTTTGTCAAAATGCCGATATTATCATTTCAGCAACTGGTGTTTCTAACCTAATAACAGCAGATATGGTCAATGAAAATAGTATTATTATTGATGTTGGTATCAATAGAATTACTAAAAATGATGGTTCTACAAAATTAGTTGGAGATGTTGATTTCGATAATTGTTACCCAAAAGTTAAGGCTATCACCCCAGTACCAGGTGGCGTTGGACCCATGACGATTGCTTATCTATTACAAAATTGCCTCAATCTATGCTAAATTCAAGTACTAAATGCAACAAATCATATAATTTCTAGACCGATGAATTTGATGCTAATTTTAGCATTTCATTCCAGACTTGATTAGGAATTTTGTATCCTAATATTCTTCTTGGCATATTATTAAGTAAATTTTCTATTTTTTGTAATTTCTTTATTGTTAATTTTGTAATATCCTTATCTTTAGG
>JGI20158J14315_10001132_pt1 | contig 19772 bp, 11 predicted proteins | sample COG_08_FD_14315 | JGI IMG/M metagenome (IMG submission 14315)
GGGGTTTGGTTACGGTTCGAGCCATAAGCAGAGATGGCTTGGTAGGCATGATCATCCGAAAAAATAAAGAGAATATTTGGCTGCTTGCCTGAAGCCCAAAATACAGAACCTATTAAAAAAAGGTATAAAATATAATAGGATTTCATTGTTGTAGTTTTTTGAAGTAAAAATGCTTGGCAACTAATAAATGGTACAGGAATCGAAAGAAATCGCCATGGGTTGAAAGCAGGTCAAAATATATCATTATGCCTAACACCAAGCTTGCATTTCGCCAGACCATTCCCTTGCTGGTCTCCCAAACGATCGGGGCGTTCAATGATAACGCGGTGAAAGCATTTTTGCCTGTGCTCGCAGCCTATCATTTTGGCAAGGAAAGTATGGACTTGGTGAATCAACAAGTTTCTTTTCTCCTAATTCTTCCTTTTATCATCTTTGCCCCCTTAGCCGGTTGGACTGCAGATCGATTTTCTAAAAAAAGGGTAATTGGAATCAGCCTGCTTGCTCAATTGATCGGGTTAGGTATTTTGGCTGCGGGAACCAGTTTCCAAAGCCTTGCTATTTGTATGGTTGGCTTTTTTTTCCTTTCCACCCAGTCCAGTTTTTTGTCACCGGCAAAGAAGGGCATTCTTAAAGAAATGGTGGGCTATGAACAACTTGGCAAAGCGGTTGGGTGGATGGAGATGCTTACCATTGTGGGTATACTCTTTGGTGCTTTCTCTGGTGCCGTTCTTTTTGATCGCTGGGTTGTTGGTCTTGGCGGTTGGGCAACCGCTCATGCTATCACCTTGTTTATTGCCGGACTCGCCCTAGTTTCGTGGTTGGTTTATCTGCCAACTCCTGAAACCAAAGTTTTAAAGACCCAACCTTTTCACCCGCAAATTTTGTATTCTCATCTTGGTGATCTGGTCGATCTTTTAAAGCGTCCGGGCATAAAGTGGGCGGCCTTGGGGGATGCCTGCTTCTGGGCAGTGGGTGGCTTTTTTTACCTTTTGTTAGTCAAACTTTCTGGAGAGGTTACCGTGGGCAAAGTCGGAATGGGAAGTCTTTACGGATATTGGTTTTTACTGATGGGAATGGGTATCATGGGCGGTTGTTTGTTTTGTGCTTATTTGAATCGTGGAAGAATTGAGCTCGGTTTATGTCCGATCGGAGCGATTGGTATGACGCTAAGTTTAGTAGGGTTGTACCAAGCTACTGCACCTGGAGGTATTTTTGAGCTCTTTTGCATCTTTCTTGGTTTTTTTGGAGCATTATTTTTTGTCCCCTTGAACGGATATTTGCAGGATCGTGCGGGGGAGCAAGAACGCGGGAAAATCCTTGCCGCATCCAACCTGCTTACTCAATTGGGCGGAATCTCCCTAATCGGGGCTCATGCCTTGTTTTCCAATGTTTTTGGAATGACTGCAAAAGAGGAAATGTTTGTTCTCATCGTTCCACTCGGCTTTGTCGCTTTAGTCTCAATTATTTGTTTATTTGAAGATTTTCTTCGTGTCTGGTTCCATCTGTTTCTACGTATCTTCTATCGAATTAAGATAGAGGGTATGGAAAATTTCCCGGAACGGGGAGGCGTTTTATTGGTGAGTAATCATTTATCCTATGCCGACCCTGTTTTTATAGGAGCTGCGTTTCCTCGGAAAGTTCGCTACCTTGCACACGCCGATCTGGCCAATTCCCGAATTCTTGAATGGGTATTTCGTTTAACCGAAACCCTAACTATATCTTCGAGTAAATCGCTTGCCTCTTTTCGTCAATCCATTGAACGCTTGGGTAGGGGAGTTCCCCTGTGCTTGTTTGCCGAAGGGGGAATTTCCCGAGTCGGGGTTACCCTAGGCTTCAAGCGAGGTTCAGTTCTCTTGGCAAAGTATGGAAAGGTTCCCATTCTACCTGTCTACCTTGATGGGGTTTGGGGATCGGTTTTTAGCCGGTCCGGAGGAAGTTTTTTCTGGAAGTTTCCCCGTTTCTTTCCTTACCGCATGTCGGTGAGGGTGGGGAGTCCAATAAGTTTTAGCCAAGCAACTTCTGAATCAGTTAGGCAAGAGGTTTTGGAACTTGGTCGCCTGTCCTTTAATCAACGAATGCCTTCAAGCGAAGAAATGAAGTCACGGTTGTGTAGGCAAATTTTCCGAAAAAGGTCTGGTGTATTTTTGATTAACCAAGAAGGTTTGGAAGTTAGATGGGATTCTTTTATTCAAGCAATTCGGGATCCAATCATCGAATTACCAAATCCTGCAAATGAGTGGGCGAAAAGGGTACGGGAAGTCATTAAGCATTTTGGTGAAGGCCATCGCGTTATCTACACAAACTGGATAAGATTAAAAGAGACCAACCTTACGAATTGTGAAAGATTACTAATAGAAAAAAGTTCAATTGGATGGTATGAACAGTGGTTCCCTTGGTTTCCTCTTTTAAACAACCGAACGGTACTTGAATCTAAAACCGGTCAATGGGAGGTACTGAAAAAGGAAACAATTAAGGAGGGCAATCCATCTTATCGGGTGACAGGATTGGCCAGTCATCTGAATGGATTCATTGCCTTGAATTTGCCAAATGAAAAAGAAGGAGACACCATACAACCAGGATACAGGCATGAAACATTGGGCCGCCTGCTTCCCGGGTTTTCCTACCAATCAGTTTCCGGAGAATTTATTCTAAAAGGGCTAGGAATTGATGAGGAACTTATAAAAGTCAGAAATGTGGACCCGGAAGGTTTTTTACTTCCTGAGTGATTCAGTTCCATGCTTTTACTCTTCATGCCTTTCTGTTAGGGTACTATCTTTTGCAGAATTTTATGAGTCCGTTCCTCGATCAATCCGTCTCCTTTGCCCAAGCAATTTCCCAATTAAGGGATCTTCCTATTTTGGTCCTTGGTCATCGCCGCCCTGATGGTGATTGTATTGGTTCTCAAGTTGCAATGACCCGGGTCCTGCTTGCTCTGGGTAAAGATGTTCGTGCGGTTAATCATGATCCCATTCCCCGCACGCTTTTGAAATTTGTGGGTGATACCCCTTTTTGCTCACCTGAACAAGTTCCCGATGGGGATTATCAAATTATCACTGTGGATTGTGCTGATCATGCCCGGGTTGGAGAAATTTTGCTGAAACGATTTCCCAAGGTTGATTTAAATATCGATCACCATGTTTCCAATACCTTATACGGGAAAGAGAATTTTATACTCAGTGATGCTTCAGCAACGGGAGAAATTCTTTCAAAATTCTTTTTCGATTCCGGATATGAGGTGGACAAGGTAACTGCGGAGGCTCTGTACCTTGGGATTTGTACAGATACTGGACAATTTTGTTATGCAGGAACCAACGCATCGGTTTTTGAAGTTTGTCGCATGCTGTGCGAGAGAGGGGCAAGCCCTTCCGGGATTGCTCATGAACTTTATGAAAAGGAAAAACCCGGGCGTATCCAATTGCTTCAAAGATTTCTTGCCAGTTTTCGTATGGAATTTGGAGATCGGGTATGTATTGGGAGTATTAAGGATATTTTCTATCAGGAAACCGGGACTAAGCCAGAAGATGCTGAAAATTTTGTGGATTATGCACGCTCTTTGGAAGGGGTTGATATCGGAGTTCTTGTTGAAGAGAGAGCCGGCAATATAAAGGGAAGTTTCCGGGCTAAAGATTCCAAATTCCGAGTAGATTTACTTGCCAAGAAATTTGATGGCGGAGGTCATGCTTGTGCTGCTGGATTTAATCTTTCTGGAACTTTGGATCAATTGTACGACCGATTAGTTGAAGAGATCGGTAAGCATTTACAAGCGGTAGAGCAGGGGGATGTTTTATGAATAATCGTCAAGATATGGAGTTTGAAGGAATTCTTTTGGTTGATAAACCCCAGGGGATCACCTCCCATGATGTGGTCGATCGATTGCGCCGAAAATTAAGGATGAAAAAAATCGGACATGCTGGAACCCTCGATCCTTTGGCTACGGGTTTATTAATCATGCTCATTGGTAAAGCCACTAAGGTTTCCCAGTTCTTAATTAGCTTGGACAAGGCATACGAAGGCACCTTCCACTTGGGCGTGGAGACCGATAGCCAGGATGCAGATGGAGAAGTAATTGCGGAAAAACCGGTTAATGAAGATATAACTCAGGAGAGATTAATTAAAGAGATGGATAGCTTTCTGGGTGATCAATACCAGACTCCCCCCATGTTTTCTGCCAAAAAAATTGACGGTGTCCCTCTGTACAAGATGGCTCGTAAAGGAAAAACAGTGGAGCGTGAACCCCGGTTTATCCGAATCAATGAATTAACTCTAAAAAGTTGGACTTCCCCGACCGGAGATTTTTTTATGGATTGTAGCAAGGGGACATATGTTCGCACTATCGTTCATGATTTGGGTCAGCGGTTGGATTGCGGTGCACACCTGAAGGCTTTGCGCAGAACTAAAATCGATCAGTTTGAGATAGCAAATTCCCTGACTCTTGAGGAAATTAATGAAGTGCCCTTGGGGGAATTTCATAACCACCTGATCCCCGTTCGCGAAGCTGTTCCCTCTCACGTTTTTTAAGCATGAAAAAAGTTTATGAATCGATTGCTCGATTCGGCCAGGAATGGGAAGGCGATGTGTGCTTGGCTCTTGGGATGTTTGACGGGGTACATCGTGGGCATCAAGCCGTTTTAGACTTAGTTGTTCAGAATGCAGATCAATGTCAGGGTGCCGCTGCTGCCCTGACTTTCCCTGTGCATCCCGCTGCTTTTTTAAGGCCAGGCAAAGAACCTTCTTTGTTGATGAGTCCGAGTCGTAAGGCTGAACAATTAATCCAATCCGGTATGTCTGCGGTTATTTTACAACCTTTTGATCAGGAATTGGCAGAGGTGGAAGCAGTTGATTTCTTACCTTTTTTAAAAGCTCGAATTCCTAATCTCCAGGCAATTTGCGTGGGGAAAAATTTTCGTTTTGGAAAGAATCGATCGGGCGATTCAGAATCTTTAGCAAGCTATGGAGAAAAGGACGGACTTAGGGTGTGCGTGGCTGATTCTTTAATCTTTGAGGATATTACAATTAGCAGTTCTCGTATTCGTGAAGCCTTGGCATCTGCTAAGATGCAGAAAGTAAAAAAAATGTTGGGTCGAAACTATACGGTTTTAGGAACAGTCCAGAAAGGAAAGGCATTGGGTGGAAAGATTGGCTTTCCCACGCTTAACTTACTGTGGAGTCCGGAGGCTCAACCTCCCTTAGGCGTTTATGCTGGCCGGGTGCAGGAATTAAACTCAGGACAAGTGTTGCCAGCAGTGGCAAATTATGGGTTGCGCCCAACGATCGAAGAAGATGCTAGTGAACCGATCCTTGAGGTGCATTGCTTGGAATCTCCAAACTCTTCAATTTGGCAAGCGGGGGCTACTTTATCCATGTCCTTGGATATTTTTCTACGGTCGGAAAGAAAGTTTTTGGGATTGGAAGAATTAAAGGATCAAATCCGAAAAGATTGCGAACAGGCAAAAAATTATTTGGCTACCTCCAGGGACTGACGGGCAGGAGACCAGCAACTTGTACGCCCGCCAATCTCTTCCCTGACCAACGGGTTATTAGATTTCGGACAAATCCCTCCATCTTTCCACCGATGATGAAATAGCCAGCCTTTGGGTGGGTCTCCTCCGTGTATCCCAACTGATTTCATCGCTCCGCGGGCGACAAATAAGATCTGCTGGAAAAGAATATCACATAAAAGCTTTTTAATTTCTCCACTTCTGCAAGCTGGATGAATACAGGCACGCCAAAGAACTTCATCTGCCATCCAGTTTCCCATGCCTGGGAAATAACGTTGGTCAAGAAGAAGCGCTTTAATTGGTCTTTTCTTATGTCGGGCAAGGGCATCCTTTAAAATCTTTTTATCGAAGGATGGATTGAGCATAGATGTGGGTTGTTCGGACCACCAGGCAGGTAGTTCCTTTCCAATATGAAGGCGTAAGCGGCCAAATTGCCGAGGATCCCGAAAGACGAGCTTTTGCTTGGATTGGGATAAGACTATGGCATCGTGTTTCGCTGGAGAATAGCTTGTGGGTTCTGAATGAAGCCATCCAGTCATGCCAAGGTGCAGCCCCAGCCAACGATTTCCGGAAAAACCAAACAGCATTTGTTTGCCGTGGGTTTGAGAGGATCGGAGGATACTGCCAGAAAGTTCTTCGATAAAGGACGAACGATCATGTTCCCGGAAGACCCTGGATTTTGGATGAACGATAACTTCCTGAATTCGCAGGTTTATTCCAGCCTTCCAACGGGTAGAGGCATAGGCAACTTCAGCAAGTTCGGGCATTTAAAATGATTTAAGAACTTGGCCCAATGGTGAGCAATCGTACCCGAATGTCACGGTCCTGTTTCCGATCCGTTTGTATCTCTATTACCCGGATACCAAGTTTGTGTGGGTGTGCCATCCATGAAATCAATTCTTCTTCGCTCCCGCATAAATGATACTCCACTCCATGGGCCTGACAAAGTTTGGAGAAATCACAAGCCTGAGGGGTGGCGAAACATTTTTCAAATTCTGACAGTGATGAGACGGCTAAGTTCTCAAAGATTCCACCTCCCTGGTTGTTTATAACAAATACAGTGAGTGAGCCTTGCATATGGGAAGCACAGAGCAACGCATTAGAGTCGTGTAAAAAAGCAAGTTCTCCGCTGAGCAAATAAACAGGTTCTTTGCTGAGGTGAGCAATGCCCATGGCGGTGCCCAAAGTTCCATCTATTCCATTTACACCTCGTGCACCGTATAGTTTTCTTTCTCGGTTTCCAGGTTTCCAAAACCATTCAAGGTCGCGAATTGGCATACTGTTGGCCACATNAAGATGAGAGTTTTNGGGTAAATTTTCCGAAAGTAGGCGAGTAACTTTTGGTTCTTCAAAAAAGGAAAGGTCTAAAAATTCCCTAGCGATATTTTTTTCCACCGCTGCATCCCCACTCACCCATTTATCCAACCAGCCCTTTTCGGGTGTGGGAACTTCAATGTCAGCTAGATCTTCAAATCTCATGGTGTGTTGCTCACCCGTACTACTTAGTGGGTCTACCTTTTGACCGCTTGGTTCGATGACTACTCGCTTTGCTTCGCTTTGATCCATCCATGCCCTTAGGGTTTTGGATGTTGGTAAGGGACCAAGGACGAGAAATAGATCTGGGGTTGAGGAACCCGAGAATTCCGGACAACGCAATAAATTTTCGTAGCGTAAGATACGGGCGGGATGTTCGTTTTCCCTTAGAGGGCTCAAGGAATCGCAAAGAATTGGAAGAGTGGTCAGACCTTGAAGTGCATTCAGCGGGCAATTCATTCCTGCTATGATAACGGGTCGAACACTTTTTCGAATTGCGGCTGAAATATTGCCTGCAAGGTTTTTGGGATGATCAGTCGTTCGGGGTGAAGCCTCTGTTTTGACCAAAGGTGCAATTTCACTTGGAACTTCCTTGGTGGGCCAAAGAGGTTCGCAAAAAGGAAAGTTAAGATGTACCGGTCCGGGTGATTGACCGGTGGCCTCCAAGTAAGCCTTAGCCAGGATTGCTTGGAGAATCTTAATGTCATCTTGTTCGGATCTAGGAACTGGGAGGGAATGAAAGTAACGAACAAAAGATCCAAAAAGGTTGGTTTGATTAATCGTCTGTCCAGCACCGCACTCCTGGAGTTCCGGTGGTCGGTCTGCAGAGAGCAGTAGCAAGGGGACCCCGGAATAACTGGCCTCGGTCACTGCTGGATACCAGTGAGTTGGTGCCGATCCAGATGTGCAGATCAAAGCCACTGGCACTTGAGTTCTTCGGGCATGGCCAAGAGCAAGAAAGGCAGCGGTTCGTTCGTCAAGTACAGGAAGGCAGGAAAGCCTGGCTTCCCTTTCACAACTTACTACAAGGGGAGTGGACCTGGATCCGGGAGAAAAAAATACCTGTTCCACGCCCATGTCAGCCAGTCCTTGGGCTGTTGCCCGTCCCCAAAGAAAGTTGGCCCGGGCAGTTTGCTCGGATGTATCAATCATTTATACCGGAAGGTTAGGGCTTCCGGTGATGACTTCAAGCATGGCTTGTAACTTCCAATCTGTCTCATCCTTCTCCTGCTCAGGAATTGATCCTTCAACAATTCCCGCTCCAGCATATAGGGTGAGAGAATCTTGGAGTATGCGTCCACACCGTATGGGCACAATGAATTCAGACCTTCCGCGAGCATCCATCCATCCTGCAACCCCGGAATACCAGCCCCTGGGGCTGCCTTCAATTTCAGCCAACTTGGCAAGAGCAGGCGGTCGGGGTGACCCTCCCATCGCAGGAGTAGGGTGTAGGGCTTCGAGAACTTCAAAAGGATGGAGTCCATCAGGAATGATGCCTTCTACTGGAGTGCGGACATGTTGGAGATTAGTCAGTCGGAGGAGGCGGGGGAGGCCCTGTTTTAAATGGGTCGTACCAACTGAGGAAAGACGGCGACGGATGCTGTCTATGACAAGCTGGTGTTCAAGGACCTCTTTCTCCCGGGCAAGCAAGGTTTCTCCCCAGTGAGCATCTTTCCCTGCTGATGGACCGCGTGGAGCCGATCCAGCCAAGGCTTCGGTTTTAAGGGAATTCCCTCGAAGACGGACTAAGGTTTCGGGACTAGCTCCGACCCAAACTCCTTGATCGGGTGCGGAAAGAGAAAAGGTGTGGCAGTCAGGGAAGCGGTCACGTAGGGCATGGACGATAGAGAAGGGAGAGAGCTTGGAAGTAAGTTCAAAAGTTAATTGTCGAGCGAGGACGATTTTGGAAACCTTCCCCGATTTAATTTCTTTAAGTGCTTGGCTTACACCCTCGAGGTAATTGAAATTTTCTTTGGAAGCTCCAAGAGTAGTACGATTTGCAACTGGCTGTTGGAATTGATCGAATTTTAATCCGACCATTGCATCTAATCGTTGGCTTAATTGTTTTTGGAGTAGTTGAGGATCCGAATGGGGGTGGATTTCTGTGTTTAGGACTACAAAGTGTTTTCCACCCTGGTTCACGACCTGCCAGCCAGGGAGAAATACTTGGAGGGAAGGAAGTCCAGAAGGATTTTGGCCCGCCTCAAAAGAAGCGTTTAAAAAAAGTGTGGGACCCGTTCCCGCTATGGGTGCATCTCCAGCACGTTCCACAGTCGATAAAAGAGAATCCGCCCACTTTTTGGCATGTTGAAAACGGTCATTCCCATGAAACTCCTCACGAGCAATATAATCTCCACAGGCAATGGAAAATTCATCTGTTGATTTCTCAAAATAAGCGTGGGGAGAGTTTGGTTGGTTGAGAGATTCGAGCAGGGCTAAGGGGTCGGAAAACGAAGTTTTGTATGAAATCGATGAAAATACAGACCGATTGATGCTGCGTGCCTTAAGAACCAAGCTATTTAAATAAGGACTTAGATCATCTGTCTGAGTACAATGTGATGGTCCCTTCTGTGAGAGTGCGATCATGAACGCGGTAGGCTTTCCTCCGTAGATTCTGGAAATACAGGATCGTACCCGCCAGGATGCGAAGGGTTACACCGAAAAATTCTTGTAAGAGAGCGAAAAACTGCCAGATGCAAGGGGAGGGAACGAAAGCACTCGAGCGCATATTCAGAACAAGTGGGATGAAAACGGCAGCGTGCGTAGGGACCTAATAGTAGCTGTTTTACAGGAGAAAAGAATCGATAAATGTGTATGACCATCAAAAAGGGCAGGGTGATACATCGCTTAATGATTGATGATTGGAACGAGATGCCCATTGAATTTTTTCTATCGATTAATTGCCGGTCGGACAAATTTCTCATGCCCATAATAAACAGTGGTTAATGGGTGGCCGGGCGCGATTTTGGAAGAGACTTAGAGCTAATCTCTGAGGTGATCAAGCTTACGACTTCATCCATTATCAGCGGGCCATCAAGATCAGGATTGCTTCGTGAGCGCAACGATACCTTGCCTTCTTCAGCCTCTCTTTTGCCCAATATTAACATATGGGGAATCTTGTCTGTTTCCGCCTTGCGGATTTTTGCACCCAATTTTGCGGATTGGCCATCTATACTTGTTCTGACTCCCTTGGCTTTAAGTTTTTCGAGGCAGGATTCGGCGTAAGGGATGAGATCGTCATTCATTGGAAGAAGACGAACCTGTTCCGGTGCGAGCCAAGTTGGGAAATTTCCACCAAAATGTTCAATTAATACACCGCAAAATCGTTCCATTGATCCAAATGGAGCTCGATGGATCATAACAGGGCGATGATTTTGATTGTCTTTGCCCACATAGGAAAGATCGAATCGCTCGGGCAAATTGTAATCCACCTGAACGGTGCCAAGTTGCCATTCCCGCCCAATGACATCTTTGACCACGAAATCGATCTTAGGTCCGTAAAAAGCTGCCTCTCCAAGCTCTTCTTCATAATCCACACCCAAAGTCTTGACTGCTTGTCGAAGCGCGGTTTCCGCCTTGTCCCATGCTTCGGGGGCACCGACATACTTGTCTGATTCGGGATCCCTCAGGCTTACCCGCACCCGGTAGTCATTCATTCCGAGGGTGGAAAATACCAGTTTTACCAGGCTTAAACAGCCTTGGACTTCATCCTGTAATTGATCCTCTCGAATAAATAAATGAGCGTCATCCTGAGTGAATCCACGCACACGAGTCATTCCATTTAATTCTCCAGATTGTTCCCACCGGTATACTGTGCCAAATTCTGCCAGACGTACGGGCAAATCGCGATATGAATGCTGTTCCGATTTGAAGATACGAATGTGCATCGGACAATTCATCGGCTTGAGCAGGTACCCGTCAATTTCTCCTTTTTCCAACTTATTGGAGAGCTCTGAACAGGTACATCCCTCCTCGGCTAATTCTTCGAGGCATTCACGATGTATAATTGGAGGGTATTGAGAATCCTGATAGTAGGGAAAGTGACCGGATGTTCGGTAGAGGTCGAGTTTGCCAATATGTGGAGTGTAGACTTGGGAGTATCCTTGCTGATTGAGTTGCTCGGTTATAAAACCCTCTAATTCCTGACGGATAATCGCACCGTTTGGTTTCCATAGAACCAGGCCTTGCCCGACTTGTTCGTCGATATGAAAAAGGCCAAGGTCTTTGCCCACCACTCGGTGATCCCGGAGTTTGGCTTCTTCGAGGCGTTGAAGGTACTGGGAAAGTTCATCTTTGCTGGCAAAGGCAGTACCGTAAATTCTTTGAAGTTGTTTTTGAGAAGAGTCCCCCCGGTGGTAAGAACCGGCAATATTTAGCAATTTGAAAGCCTTGATTTTTTTGGTGTAAGAAACATGGCTGCCCGCACAAAGATCAAGGAATTCACCATTGCGGTAAAATGAAATGGTTTCGCCGGCGGGTATGTCATCCAGTCGCCCTAACTTGTAGGTGGACTGGCCCATTTCTTTAATCATGGAAACCGCTTCCTCGCGGCTTACTTCTAACCGTTCAAAGCGTTGGTTTTCCTTGATTACCTTTTTCATCTCATCCTCGATCTCCAGAAGGATTTCGGGAGTAAACGGGACCTCAGAGTCAAAGTCGTAATAAAAGCCGGAGTCAGTGGGCGGTCCGATATCCAACTGGGTATCGGGGTACAACCGAAGTACCGCAGTGGCAAGTACGTGAGCGGCGGAATGGCGGATTTCCTCGACGGGAGACATTTCCTTCATAGCCGAAAATTTATACTTTTTCCTAGGCTGCCCTGCAATGCCAAAGGGCTAACTCGTATGGATCACTTAAGAGTTTATACTTTAAGCGTCAAATCCGAGATTGGGGCGTAACCATTTTACCGCTTTTTCAAAGGTCCATCCTTTGCGTGTCGCATAGTCCTCCACTTGGTCTCTTCCTAAGCTTCCAACATTAAAATATTTAGCCTCGGGGTGGGAAAAATAGAGACCAGATACAGAGCATCCGGGATTCATAGCCCGAGATTCGGTAAGTTCCAGGCCGATGTGCTTCTCTACATCTAGAAGATTCCAAATTAAATCCTTTTCAGTGTGATCAGGTTGGCAGGGATAACCAGCGGCCGGCCGGATTCCCCGATACTTTTCCGCAATTAATTCCTCATTTGTAAGGCCTTCGGTTTTACCAAAACCCCAAAGGTCCCGGACTATTTTATGGGCATATTCAGCGGTGGCCTCAGCAAAACGATCCCCCAGAGATTTAATGAGAATAGATGTGTAATCGTCATTATCCACTTTGTATTTTTCGGCCATTTGATCTACCTCGTCTCCAGCACTAACTGCAAAAGCTCCGAGGTAATCCATGCGCTTCGAATCCTTGGGGGCTACAAAGTCTGAAAGGCAGAATTGTGATTGATTGGGCAAGACTTGTTGTCGACGAACAAACCTGAATGCACCCAAGGATTTTTTCTTGGACAAATCCGTGAACAATTCCACATCATCTCTCAATGAATGAGCAGGCCATATTCCCACCATTGCCTGGCAGATAAATCTTTTATTCCCGATGATATCTTCCAGTAATTCCTGGGCATGGTCATATAATTTCCGTGCTTCTTCACCGGTATTTTTTTTGTCGAAGATTTGAGGATAAGTACCTTTCAATTCCCAAGCCCAGAAAAAGGGAGACCAGTCAAAAAACTCTAAAACCTCTTCCAAACTCGGGGTCAGGTGGTGAGTGCCTAGATTATCTGCCAAGGGTTCGGAGATTTCCTGTTTTTCCCAGTCAAAAGACAATCCTTTGGCACGAGCTTCATCCAGTTTAAGAAGCGGACGTTCGCCCTGGGCTTCATGCTGTTCCCGAATTCGGGTCTGTTCAGTCTCTAATGCTTCGATATAAGCCTTTGACTTTTTAGGGTGTAAAACATCATTGCATACATTCACGACCAGGGATGCGTCGGGAACTTGTATAACAGGTGCAGAATAATGCTGAGTAATTTTGATCGCAGTGTGTGCCCGACTGGTTGTGGCACCCCCAATGAGCAAGGGGATTTTTAATCCCAGCCTTTCCATTTCCTTTGCATTGTGGATCATTTCATCGAGGGATGGAGTAATGAGACCACTCAACCCGAGAACATCAGCACCATGCTCAGCAACTGAATCGAGTATCTTGTCGCAGGAAACCATCACCCCTAAATCAATAACATCCCAATTGTTACAGGCGAGAACCACTCCGACGATATTTTTCCCAATGTCGTGAACATCTCCTTTAACCGTCGCAATAACCATAGTTCCACGCTTTTTGGATTCGGAACCATCCTTTTCATCTTCCATGAAGGGCTCGAGGTAAGCTACCGCTTTTTTCATGACCCTCGCNCTTTTAACCACTTGGGGAAGGAACATCTTTCCATCTCCAAAGAGGTCACCCACTACTTTCATCCCATCCATTAAAGGTCCTTCGATCACTTCCAAAGGGCGCCCCAATTCTTGACGGGCTTCTTCGGCATCTACTTCTGCATAATCGCCAATCCCTTTGACCAAAGAATAAGTTAATCGTTCTGAAACTGGTTTTTCCCGCCAGGATAGGTCGGGACCTTCGGATTTTCGGTTTTCATTTAAATCCTTAATACGCTCGGCATGTTCCAATAATTCCTCTCCCGCACCGGCTGATTGGTTTAATACCACCGCTTCCACACGGGCACGTAATTCCGGTTCAATTTCGTCATAAACTGCAAGCATGCCTGCATTGACGATCCCCATATCCAATCCAGCTTGGCAACTGTGGTAGAGAAAGCATGCATGCATGGCTTCGCGAACATGATTGTTTCCACGAAAAGAAAAAGAAACATTACTGATTCCCCCACTGGTGCGGGCATGTGGACAACGTTTTTTAATTTCGCGCAATGCTTCAATGAAATCGATCCCATACGCATTGTGTTCATCCATTCCTGTAGCCAGCGTGAGAACATTGGGATCAAAGATAATATCCCATGCGGGGAACCCAACTTCATTGACCAGGATTTTGTAAGCCCTTTCGCAAATACGCACCTTTTCATCAAGGGTTGCAGCCTGTCCTTTTTCATCGAAGGCCATTACCACGACCGCAGCACCATAACGCATGGCCAAACGGGCGTGTTTTTTAAAGGTGTCTTCACCCTCTTTGAGGCTGATTGAGTTGATGATGCACTTCCCCTGGATGACTTTTAGGCCAGCCTCAATTACCGACCATTTCGAACTGTCAATCATGATGGGTACCCGGGAAATATCTGGCTCAGAAACAACGAGGTTCAAAAACCTTGTCATGCATTCCTCCCCGTCAAGCAAGGCAGCGTCAAAATTTACATCTATAATATTTGCTCCATTCTCTACCTGTTGCTTGGCCACTTTGAGGGCGGAATCATAATCCCCAGATTCGATTAATTTACGAAACTTTGGTGAACCGGTAACATTGGTCCGTTCGCCCACCATGATCAAAGATTTGGATTGTCCCCGAATTTCAAAAGGTTCGAGGCCACTAAGGCGCATTGCCGGTTCAATTTTGGCAAGGTTCCGAGGTCCGGCTTCAGCCATTTTTTCGGCTATTGCATGAATGTGATCGGGAGTGGTTCCGCAGCATCCACCCGCCATGTTTAAGAGGCCTTCGTCTGCAAAGGTAAAGAGGGAACCAGCAGTGTCGGCCGGTTTTTCATCATAGCCAGTAGGGGCCAATGGATTGGGCAGTCCTGCATTGGGGTAACAATGTACAAAACAATCTGCGTTTTGAGAAAGTGCTTGGAGGTAGGGGCGCATGGCATCGGCTCCTAAGGCACAATTCAGTCCCACCCCCAAGGGCTTTGCATGAGCAATGGAATTCCAGCATGCTTCGGTCGTTTGACCGGATAGAGTACGCCCTGATGCATCGGTTATAGTTATGGAAAGAATGACGGGTAGCCGTTTCCCGCTTGAATCAAAGAATTGTTCCAAAGCGAAAATGGCTGCTTTTAGGTTGAGTGTGTCAAAGGTTGTTTCCGGCATCAATATATCCACCCCGCCTTCAACTAGGGCAACGATCTGAGCGTGATATGCATCCACAAGTTGATCAAAAGTCACATTGCGCAGAGCTGGATCATTTACATCTGGTGACAGAGAACCCGTGCGATTGGTTGGTCCAATGGCACCGGCAACAAAGCGTGGACGGGTCGGATCTAATTTCATCGCCTCATCTGCAGCCTCTCGGGCAAGGCGAGCAGATGCTACATTTAAATCATGCACCACATCTTCTAAGTGGTAGTCTGCCATCGCTATGCTCGTGGCACTAAATGTATTGGTCTCCACAAGGTCGCTCCCCGCCGCGAAATAAGACTGATGGATATTTCGAATGACATCGGGGCGGGTCAGGCTGAGTAAATCGTTATTACCCTTTAATTCACTGTCGTGCTTCTTAAATAATTCTCCCCGGAAATCGACTTCCTCCAATTTCTCCTGCTGAATCATTGTACCCATTGCTCCATCGAGAATAAGAATGCGTTCGTTGAGCAAATCTCTGAGGTCTTGCTCTTGGGGACGGGTGCTGGAGAAATCTTTCATAAACGTATCATCATATCATGATGCGTTGATGCGTTTTGCCAACATTATTTCTTCTTCTAACAATTTGAATGATTAGTAGGATTGGTTTTGCCAAGTGGGAAAAAATAGTTCATGGTAATTTTTTGATCCGGGACGTAGCGTAGTCTGGTTAGCGCGCCTGCTTTGGGAGCAGGAGGCCGAGAGTTCGAATCTCTCCGTCCCGACCATTTTTTCTTTTTTCTAAACCAACCAGGCTTTTGGCACTTTTTTAATGGAAAACGATGCATATGGAATTTCCCGATGGGGGGACGGATTAATTGGTGTACTAGCAAACGGGAATGTTTGCTTGCACGATCCTTTAAATACAAATGCAAGCCCGGTTGACTTGGCAGAAGTGATCCAAAAACTTGAACGGAGGGGCATTCAAACTCCGGTCCTTCTTCGGGTCTCCAATTTTTTGGAACATCGCATTCGGGCAATCAATGAGGGGTTTAGAAAAGCAATCGATCAAGTGGGCTATCAAGGTGATTACCGTGGGGTGTTTCCTATCAAGGTTAATCAGCAGGCACATGTTGTGGAAAGAGTCTCAGAATATGGAGAAGAGTTTTATTTTGGCTTGGAAGTAGGATCAAAGGCAGAATTGCTCATTGCATTATCCCAAAATATTCACCCTCAAGGCTTGATTATTTGTAACGGATATAAGGACTCCGAATTTATCCGCCTGGCTCTTCTATCCACCAAACTGGGAATGCATACCGTGATTGTAATGGAAAGTGTGCGTGAATTGCGGTTGATCATTGAAGTCTCCAAAAAGCTAGGTATTCCACCAACCCTGGGTGTCCGGGTTAAACTGGCCAATGTCGTTAGTGGCAATTGGGCAGCAACAAGTGGAGACCGTTCGTCATTCGGACTTTCCATTGCCCAAGTTATGGAAGTTGTAGAGACTTTGCGAAACGAAGATCTTCTTGATTGTTTGGTTTTGCAACATTCTCACCTGGGGAGCCAGGTTCCTAATATGGTTGAGATCCGCAAGTTCGCACAGGAAGCCAGCCGTTTATTCATCGAGATAGCCAAGCTCGGAGCAAATCTTAAGTTCCTAGATTTGGGAGGTGGTTTGGGCGTTGATTATACAGGGGAGAATTCATCCAGTGCCAACTCCATAAATTATTCTTTGGAAGAATACTGTTATAGTTTAGTGGAGACCGTTGGTTTTGAAATGAATGATGCGGGAGTTTCCCATCCTTGTATTGTGACTGAAAGCGGTCGTGCATGCGTTGCCCAATCCTCCATGCTAATTTTTAGCGTACTGGAGAGCACCAGTTATGAAAGAGACGAAATTGTTTTAGCGGAAAAAGATGATCATCCTCTTCTGCGATCATTAATCGAAATCTCTGATGCATTAGACCGTGAAAGCCTCTTGGAATCATTAAACGAAGCGACTTATTACCGAGATGAATTGCGTGCCTTGTTTCGCAGGGGACGTTTGTCCCTGCCCGTATTGGCACGAGCAGAAAGAGCTCACCAAAAAACCCTCGGTCAAATTCGTAAGATGATGGATAGTCTGGATGAAATGGAGTGGAGTGATGAACTAAATCTACGGGTCCAAGGAATGGCAGACATTTATCATTGTAACTTTTCCCTTTTTCAAAGTTTACCAGATGTCTGGGCAATTGATCAGTTGCATCCAATTATACCTATCACTCGATTGCATGAAAAACCCGACCGCAATGCTGTTCTTTGCGATGTTACTTGTGATAGCGATGGTCGGATAGATCGTTTTGTGGTTGCAGACGGAGTGGCGGACTGCCTTCCGCTTCATACCCTGAAAGAGGATGAAGAGTATTACCTGGGTGCATTTTTTGTCGGAGCCTATCAGGAGACTCTTGGGGACTTACATAATCTTTTTGGTGATACCAATGTTGTCACGATTCGACTTAAAGATTCGGGGGATTTTGAAATTTTAGACGAAGTCGAGGGCGATACGGTTTCCCAAGTGCTGAGCTATGTCGAGTATGAGCCCAAGCGATTGCTTGAACGGTTTAAGGCTAGAGCAGAGGATGCGGTAAAAGAACACGGTGCAACTTTGGACGAATTGAAGGAGTTGGTATCCACCTATCGTGAAAGTTTACAAGGATATACATATTACGAATCAGACTGAGAAAGAAAAAATAATGTCAAAAGTATTAGTTATAGGAGCGGGAGGAGTTGGTTCGGTAGCCGTTCATAAGATGGCTCAATTGCCTGAGGTTTTTTCTTCGATTACCTTGGCAAGTCGGCGGGAATCTTCATGCCTGGAAATCGCCAAATCTGTTAAGGAAAGATTGGGGGTAGAGATTAATACCGCCGAGGTAGATGCCGATGAAGTCGATCAAACAGTTAGGCTTTTAGAGCAGGTGAAACCCGATCTTTTGGTTAACCTCGCTCTGCCTTACCAGGACCTTGCACTAATGGACGCTTGCTTGAAGTCAGGTGTTCCTTACCTGGATACGGCAAATTATGAACCTCGGGATGAAGCAAAATTTGAATACCGTTGGCAATGGGAATACCAAAGCCGTTTTGAAGAGGCTGGATTAATGGCATTGCTTGGGTCCGGTTTTGACCCTGGAGTAACCAATGTGTTTACGGCTTGGTTGCGCAAGCATCACTTTGACCGGGTGGATACACTCGATATTCTAGACTGCAACGGTGGAGATCATGGTCATCCATTTGCGACCAATTTTAATCCTGAAATTAATATCCGTGAAGTGACTGCTCCAGCCCGTCATTGGGAGCACGGAGACTGGTCCGAAACACCCGCCCTTTTTCAGAAGCAATCTTTTTCTTTTCCAGAAGTAGGTGATCGAAACATGTATTTGATGTATCACGAAGAACTCGAGTCTTTGGTTAAACATTTCCCAGAAATTAAAAGAGCAAGGTTTTGGATGACCTTTGGGGATGCTTATTTGCAGCACCTTGAAGTTTTGCAGAATGTCGGGCTTACCTCAATTGAGCCGATTTATTATGAGGGGAAGGAAATTATTCCCCTTCAATTTCTCAAGGCCGTGCTTCCTGATCCTGGCGGTTTGGGCAAGCGCACAAAGGGCAAGACATGCATTGGTAATATCGTGACGGGAGAAAAAAATGGAGTTTCTTCAACCAAGTATTTATTCAATGTTTGCGATCATGAAGAGTGCTACAAAGAAGTGGGTAGTCAGGCTGTGAGTTACACAACCGGTGTACCCGCAATGATTGGAGCGGCTCTTATGCTCCAGGGCATTTGGAAGGGAAGGGGGGTTTTCAATATGGAACAACTCGACCCCGATCCATTTATGGACATGTTAAACACCCACGGGTTGCCCTGGAAGCTTCGCAACCTAGACGCTCCACTTGCTTTCTAATGTTGCCCACCCAAAGCTCGGGTCCGGGAGCATTCGCTCGTTTTGATCTATCCCGGGTGCCTTCGCCCTGTTTTGTGTTAGATGAAGAAAAGATTCGTTCAAACCTTGGAATACTGGCTAAGATTGGAAAGCTTTCGGGGGCAAAAGTTCTTCTTGCCCTTAAGTCCTTTTCGATGTGGTCGCTTGCTAGCCTAATTGAAGAATACTTGGACGGATGTTGTGCTTCCGGTTTGTGGGAAGCGAAGCTAGCTAGGGAAAAAGGATTTACAGGTATAAAAAAAGATAAAATTCTATCTACCTTTTCTCCAGCCTTTCGATCAACTGAATTGGAGGAAATTTGCGAGCTTTCCGACCACCTAGTTTTTAATCATCCCCTGGCTACGGGAGTTGAGTATGCTGCCGCTCAGAAAGTGTCTTTGGGCTTACGGATTAATCCTGAACTCTCCCTTGGGCTTGATCCCAAATATGATCCTTGTGCCAAGCAATCAAGGCTTGGCTGGCCCATTAGCAAACTTAGCGATTCAGATCTTGTCCCCTTTGAAGGCTTGCATTTTCATACCCTTTGCGAGCAGAACTTTGCACCTCTATTTCAAACTTGGAAAAAAATCGAGAATACGCTTGGGAGTACTTTAAAAAAATTCTCATGGATCAATCTTGGGGGTGGTCATCATTGCACTCGTTCGGATTATGACCAGGATGGATTGATCGAATTGATCGAGGAAATTTCTAATAAATATGGTTGTCAGGTCTACCTGGAACCGGGAGAAGCCGTTTCTTTGGATGCGGGCATTCTTGTTGGTGAGGTGGTTGACTTGATGAATTCCATTCCCATGCATGCTTTGCTTGATCTTAGTGCCACCTGTCATGCACCCGATGTAATTGAGGCCCCCTATCGTCCTGCCTTATTGGGGGACACTCAGGATGGACAATATTCATACTTATTAGGTGGCTCGAGTTGTTTGACTGGCGATAGTTTTGGGGAATACAGGATGAATAATCCAATACGGGTTGGGGATCGCGTG
>JGI20158J14315_10001139_pt1 | contig 19679 bp, 8 predicted proteins | sample COG_08_FD_14315 | JGI IMG/M metagenome (IMG submission 14315)
CGCCTTCGTGCTCCATGTCTCGAAGCTTGCGATCCTCCGCTTCCTCTTTATCGGCTTGTGCACGATCGGCTAATTCTTGCTTCAATCTATTCTCGCGCTCTAACTTAGCTTGTTCGGGATCGCCTTCATCCGCCGGCGTTTCGTTGTTGTCATTGTTATTCTCGCCATCTTCACTAGCATCATCACCATTTGCGGCGGGAACATCGCCACCCTCTCCTGGCACGACAGAGCTGCCGACATCATCTATCGGTGGTAATTCTTCTTCGTTACCGTCAACGACGCGATGATCAATTGGGGGCATCGCGAGATCCGCGCCAGCCATGCCAGAAGTACGTCCCGCCAAATCGCGTTCGCGGTCCTCCAAATCTTGCATAACCTGTGGCCTAGGACCTAGCGGCCGTCGTAGTTCTTTCAACCGCTTCTCTGCCAATTCGTGGCGATCGTTTTCGTAAGTATGAATTCTGTTGCGCTGAGATTGCGACAACTCTGCTTCGCTCGAGGCAGACCCAGATCCATCCAACGCGGTGCCTTCCATCGATTGATCCAACGCCTTCTCTTCTTCTACCAGAGATTGTCGTTCTTTCTCGCGGCGCATCCGCATCTCCTCTGGCGTTTCTTCACGAGAGTCGTCATCCATGACTGTACTTTCCTGTCTTCTCTCCTCTGCGAGTCGCGCTCGTTCTCTGTTTGCCTCCATTTGCTCACCTCGTATCATCTCCTCTCTTTCTCTCTCAAACATCTCCTCTTGACGTCTTTGCGCTCCCTCGTTATCGTTCAACAACGACGTCACCGCCTCTCGCTGCAAAAGCTTTCTCGACGACGAAGATAACCGTCGACTGTTACTCCTTCTTCTTAACTTTTCCATCGTCTCGCTTTCATCTTGACCTTTGCTCGCTGCCATGACGTTCTCTTCCTCTTTATTCCTCTTCCTCATGTCTCTTTTCACCTCTCTCCTGACTTTGGAATCAAACGCCCTTTCCTGGACGAATCGCCCGTGCTCCTCGTCGCCGCAATCCGTAAACCGAACGTACACCGCTCTCTCCGAGGCCATCCCCCAGGCGAACCAGGCTAAAAAATCGCCGAGATAGTTCCCAATCCCGTTCGCGCGCTCCGAGCACGACGCGTCAATCGTCAACACTCTCTCGTTCGTCTCGTACAACTTCAACCATCGGTCTTGGTGCGCGCCGAGAATCGCGTCGCAGTGCTCTGAGAATCGCTCTAAATCGCGCTCGATCGTCTTCTTCCCCCAGAAATCATCATCGTGACCTTCGCCTCCGTCGTTCGCATTCTCATCGTGCACATCAGCAGCAGCGACACCAACACCGGTACGAATCACCGCCTCCAAAGAGAGGAATACCAAAACCACCAAAAACAGAACAGAGCGCACCGCGTGAAAAGCGCTTTTTTTAAACATCATCGTCTTCGAAACCGCGCGTAACCTCGCGTCCTCTTCTTTGTCTTCTTCGTTCTCTTTTCTTTGTTATCTTTTTGTTGCAAGTGGGGAAAAAAACGTTTTGGTGTTAACCTCAGAATATCTGTTTACGGAGACGCTGTGCGTGCTTTACTCGCGCGAGGACTAAAATCGAAAGAGAGAGAGAGACAGAGCGCGGAGGTGAGCGAGACGAGCGTTTTCGGTCTCGTCTTTCTTTTTGAACAGAGAGAGGACGCGTTGGACGACGCTTCTGCGTTTCTATTTATTCGCGTCGCAGAGGAGTACCGAAATGACGGATGATGACGGCGACAAAAAGCGAAGCAAAAAAGCGGATAGAATGATGGAGGATGACGACGACGACGACGGCGGGTCTCCCACCGTCCCCACGGAGATGAAACACTTAGCGCGTCTCACGTGGCCTATCGTTCTCCAAATGGGGTCGCAACAAATCATGCTCGCGTGCGATTTGATTTACGTCGGGAGGTTAGGGAGATTTGAAATGCAAGTCGGTTCGTTGTTCACGGTCTTGTTTCTTTTGTGCTGGTATTTCTTGGCGGGGTTAACGTCGGCGATGGACACGCTGGCGAGTCAAGCGCACGGCGCGAACGACGCGAGAGCGGTGAAAAGTTGGACGCTTCTTGTTTTGTTAGTGATCACGTTGGCGTGTTTCCCAGCCGCGGCGTTTTTGTTCAGCGCGGAAGCGATCGTTGGGGACGCGTTGAAACGCCCGGACGCGGTGGCGAGAGAAGTCGGGAGAGCGTGCGTTATTTTATTCCCGGGGTTATGGTTTATGTCCTGGAGTTTGGTGTATCAAAAGTATTTGCAAATGCAGGGTAGGGTGAATCCGGTTGGAATAACGAGCTTTATGACTTTAATGTTGAACGTTGGATTAAATCAATTGTTTATACACACGTTGGATTTTGGTTTAAGAGGCGCGCCCATCGCGACGACGATTTCAAGGTTGGCGAATCTGATATTTCTAGGGATGTACAGCGCGTCGAGAAGTTTAGCGTACGAAACGAGAGAAGATAGGAAAAAGGAGTGGGAAGAGTGGATACAGGCGAAGAAAAATATCACCAAGAAGATGTTTCAACGCGCGACGAGTTTGTGTTTTCACGGTGGTTTGATGCTCGCCTCGGAAGCCTGGGCTTTTGAGGTGACGGTAATCACGGCGAGTATACTAGGAGAGGTGGAGCTGGACGCGCACAATGCGTTATTATCTGTGTGTGGGTTAACGTTTATGACTGGTCCGATGGCTTTCGGTATCGCCGCGAGCATCCGAGTGGGGAATTTGTTAGGTATGGGGAAATATCGCATCGCTAAAACGGCTGCGAGTTTATACATCTTTGTCGGTTTGACGTGGATGACGATATGTTCGGTGTTGATTGCTATTTACGCACGACATATTGGCAACGCGTATACGGATGGAGATAAAGATATCGCCGATTTAGTGGTTGTTTTATCGCCACTCGCTGCAACCTTTCAAGTGTTTGACGCATTGCTTGGGATTTGTAATGGCGTCTTGAGGGCGTGCGGGAGGCAGAGAATTTTGGCGATAACAAACATGGTTGCGTTGTGGGCGGTTGGCGTGACCTTGGGCACGTCGCTCGCGTTTGCAACTTCCTTGCGCGCGAAAGGTATTTGGATCGGTTTAATGGGTGGTGTGATTGCCAGTGGGTCGACGCTGGCAGTGATGGTATCGCGGGTGAATTGGCGGAACGAAGCCGAGTTGGCGAAACAATCCGCGGTAAACGTGCACAATATCGATGACGAACAGGAAGAGAAAGTAGCGGCGGTTTGAGATCAAAGAAACCGCATGAAATAGTGGTACCCATGCTTTATAGATTCGTAGGCATTTCGTTTTTATGACAATGATGACGACGTTACTAAGTATTTATTGCTTACTATAGCAGCGGAGCATAAACACACACTCAATCACAATTTAAGCGCGCGATTTTTGTTGTCCTTTACCCATGGTCTTCACCAAGAACGCGACCGCGCCGGCCCCGATCCCAATCGCCGCAATTTTGTTCTCCTTCAAATTCGCCAAAGTATTCTCCAAGAACGATTTCTCGCCGCCACTCTTATTTCCACTCGTCTTGTCTTGTTTCTTTGCCGCTTCCTCGCGTTCACGAACGATTTCCGCAATCAACGGATTTTTATCCAACTTCTCCTTGGCCGGCGTGAACGTTCTCTCGATGAACGACTTTCTCTCGATTTGCGCCTTTCTCTGCGGCGTCGGAACTTTCGGTTGTGACTGATATTGTTGTTGTTGCTGCTGCTGAGCATATTGCGGCTGCGACTGTCTGCTCAACGGCGACGGTTGTCTCGTCGCGGCCGCAGGCGGCGTCGGCGCCTTCTTCGCGTCCGGAATCCTCGCCGGCGACGTCGCCTCCGCGATCACTCTCTCCGTCTTCCCCGGACTGGCTTCCGTCATATTCTTCGGCGACAATGACGACGACTCTATCGCGACAGATTGTGGTGTCATCGACAATCGCTTCCCTCCCGGAGACGGCGACGCCGCGCTCTTCTTCTCTCCTCCTCCTCGTTTAAACATATCTGAATCCACTTGATCCGCCCACGCGCTCCCGGGTTCGTACGGCGCTTTCCACACGTACTCCGGCGTCTTTTCCACGTCTTTGCCGTTACTCTTCGTCGGCGTCGGGAAAGATTGGAGTTTTTCCAGGGACGCCGCTTGTTCCGGCGACGGTAATCGAATCGGTTTCGACGGCGAAGGGGGAACCCCCGGGCCCGATTTTGGCGTCATCTTGTTCGAATCATTCAAAGGCTTGGGAAGAGTCGTCGTCGTGCCAGTGGCACCACCAGTCGTCGTCGTCGTCGTCGTCGTCGGAGCGGCATTACCGACTGCCTTTTGCGCCCGCTTTTTCGCTTTCTTCTTGTTCCCTTTGGCCATGTTTATTACGCGTAATAAAAAAAAGTGTCTACTCGTGTTCGTAAAACAATGACGAGTTCGTTTTTTGAATTTTTTGGAAGCTTCTCCTCGCAGCTGGCTTGGAAAAAAGATCGATCGCAAACAAATCAAAAGGAGAAAGCGCGAGATTTTTTTGCTCGTACTACTGGGTACTCTGTACAACATTTTAATAGTACAACCACGCGTTTCGTGGTGAATTCATTTCTTGTTCTCGTTCGTGTTATCTTTGCTGCTGCTTTGCGAGCGCGTCTTTCTCTTGCTGATTACTCCCGCCGACGCTCACGCCCCACACGCCGAAAGATTTTTGCTGCGAAGGCGTGAGTCGACCACCGCCACCGTCTTCTCCGGCATCGGATACCATGACGTTGTCTTCCGCGCACTGCATTTGGGGCGTCCAATCGGCCATCCTGTCGCGCTCGTAGAACCGGGAGGTGTGGACGCCGACGTTGGCGTCTTCGGCTTCGTCTTCGGGTTTGCGTTCGGCTTCGCCGGTGTATTCTTTGGCGGCGAGACCGCGGAAGATGGAGGGGAACATGGCGGTGAGCGAGCGGTCGGACGTGTCGGTGCTGTCTCCAGCGCCTAAAAACCGCTGGTTGAAGAGGTCTCTGTTACTGTAGGAGCGGTTGAACCGTTTTTGTTTCTCCCGCGTGCCGAATTCGATTTCGTCTTCGAAGAGTTTTTTGAAGATTTCCGACCAGTCGCCGTTATTTTCCGTATCCGCTTGGAAAGAGGCAGTTTCAAAGGCACGCTCGAGCGCGGCGAGGGCATCGCCCGGGTGACGAAGATCACAAAAACGTTTGCTTTTGTTTTGTGAGCGCGAGCGAGGGGAGATTTCCGGAATAGCTTCCGAGATTGGCGTGAACACGAGCTCCTGTTGTTGCCATTGCTGATTCTCCGGAGGGCCGTCGCCGAGGGTAATTTTCGAGACGTTTTCAGTGGCCAACTGATGTCGCCTCCTCCTCTGTTGTTCCAGCAACATGGCTTGATTTTCGTGCGGCGCACCACCAGTTTCAAACGCTTTTTGAAAGTACGCGTGGTGCGCAATCTCCTCACACGTCGGTCGGCGTCTCGGGTCGAACGCGAGCATGCGCGTGAGTAAATCGAGCGCGTCTGCATCTACGCCGGAAAATATTTGGTGCAACATCCCGGCCCGTCCGGTCATTTTTGACAAGTATCGACGCCATTTCTCCGCGGGCAAACTTTCAATATCAAACCAACCAGGCGTGCCAATCGTATCGAAATACTTGTCCAACTGCATGGAACGTCGACTGTCGTCGCTTTCAATCTGTTCGTACGTTTTAGGGGTTTGGAACACCACGAACTCGTCGTCGAATTGAAAGAGCGGTTGCACTTGCAACTTTTTGTTCAAAGCGCCCGCGGAGTGCATTTCGCGTCGCAGAAGCTCCGCAAATATGCACCCTAACGACCAAATATCCACGGCAGCGGTATACGCTCCAACGCCTGAATTCATCACAACCTCTGGCGCGCGATAACATGGCGTCGCAACGACGCCTGTTAAATTCGAACTCCCAAACGTGCCGCTTTTCTTCATTCTCTTCGACGGCGAAGAGGATGCAATCTTCCTCCGCCTTTCTGTTGTTTCTTGGTCTTGCATCATATCTTCATCTTCTTCTTCTCTTTTTTCTTCTTCTTCTTCTTCTTCTTCTTCTTCTGACGTCCATCCTCCGTTTCTCTCCCCTCCTCCGTCTTCTTCGCTGTCTCTCCACCCGCCTCTCGGCGGCGCGCCTCTCGCGCTCCCGAAATCGCAAATCTTAATCACTCTCCCGCCCTCACCAATCGCTCGTAAACTCCCCAATAACGCGTTCGCGCTCTTCAAATCCCTGTGCCAAATCCTATTCTCGTGCAAATACCCGCACGCGCTCACCAACTGTTTCATCAGCGACCTTACCTCCTCGCCGTCCATCTGCCCGCGCAAGTTATACAAGTCTCCGCCTTCCGCTAACTCGAACGATAAGTACACGTCCAAACTCGTCGCCACGAACTTCCCGCCTATAAATTTCCTCGCACCCGTCGTCGCCGGTTTCACGAACACGTCCAAAAGTTCCGCCACGTTCGGGTGCGACACTCTATTCAAGGCGACTATTTCCCTCAGAGTCCTCTTCGCGTTTTGTTTCGAATACAACGCGTTTCCGATGCGCTTCAACGCGACGAAGACTTTGTGCTCGTTATCGTACGCTTTCACCACGGTACCGTACGAACCCGAGCCGAGTAACGCGATTAAATGGTACCGCTCGCAGTCCACGTTCCAGAGTTCCGAGAAGACTCGATAGGACGAGAGGTCGTTGGAAAGGACGATGTTCTTCGGGTCCTGGATTTCCTGTCGTCGTTTTGCTTCGTTTTCTTCTTCCTCCTCCATTTTTGTTCTTCGATTTTTCTCTGTTGTCTCTCTCTCTCGAGATATATAAAAGAGAGAGAGAGAGAGAGTACTCGCGCGCGGTTCTCTCTTCTTTTCTTCAAACTCTCTCTCTCTTTTCAACAAAGCGCAATGTAAAGTCTCTCTTTCTTTTTCTTCTGCTGCGTTTCCCCTCGAAAAAAAACTTCATCTCTTGGTGTCGCCTCTGTTCTTTGTTTAGGGTATCAAATGTTTTTTTTTCGAGGAGCGAGTTTTGGGTTCGTTGGTTTTCTTTTCTCTCTGGAGCTAATCCTCGTTTTCTTCATTTTACACTCGAGAGGAGTACACTCCTTCTCTTCTTCTTCTTTCAAAGAATCGTCACACAGAGAAAGCTTTCTGTTGCGAGAGTAGTTCCTTTTTTGTTGCCTTTCTCTTTTCTCGAACAGACGCGCTTCCGATTTCTTGAACAGACGACCTAAAGAAGAGAGAGAAGCGTTCGATTTGTTTTGAATATATTTAAAGCGAAGGAGAAGAAGAAGAAGAAGAAAAAAAGAAGAGATGAAACAAACGGAAGAAAATGAATCCGTCGTCGGCCCGTTCGTGTTTTCCAACTGCGGCGCGGTGTCCGTGCACAGATTCAGAGAAGAAGAGGAAAGCTTCGCGAGAGGCAACGAAAGACAAACGAGCGTATCCGTGAGATACGGAACGATTGTACACGTGGACGATGAGAATAAGTTAAGAGCGTTTGATGTGGACGAGGTTGGGAAGGAAGTGATGGGACTGAAAGGGAGGAAAGAGAGCGAAGCGATACTTTTTTCATCCTCGACGTCGGACGAGAAGAAGAATGAGAATACTAAAGGTGTCGTAAAAGGAAACGTGAAAATAGTGAGCGTGAAACCGAGGAGCGAAGATGTCGTCGCGGTCGTTGTCAGCGATGGAGACGATGACGTCTTGGAGTTTTACGACGTCGTCGGTAAAGGCGCGGTGAAGAGACGAGAGGAAGGTACTTTTACGAAGACGAAAAAGGTAAAACAGTTCGTTTGGGAGGAGAAAGAGGATGGTATGAGCTATGTTGTTGTCACTGAAGGTGGAACGTTGATTCGGAACGGGACGGAAGAGGTGGCAGGTGGAGGCGTTGAGTGCGCGGCGTGTCATCCAAAGACGAACGCGTTGGCGTACGCGAACGCAAAGGGCTCGGTATTCGTCGGGGAAGACGTTGTGAATTTGAACGACGTAAAGCGAATCGAATCGATTGCGTTTCCAAACGAAAACAGCGACGATTTGGTTTTAGTTTCTATATTAAACGGAGAGGATGAGTGCAGATTGCTTGCGTTGAGGAAGAAGGACGGCCAGTGGACGGCGAGCAAATTAGGCGGAGGGTTCGATATCGATCCCACGCAAGACGCGGCGACTGGGAATCCTTTGCACGTCGTCCCAATTAATGGTTGGGATGTCGCTTTGTGTGCGCACGCGCGCGCGTGGGATAACCAAGTGCTTCTCGTGTCCACGTCCGCATCGGAACCGTGTCGCGTTTTAGAAATCGACGACGATAGGTGCTTTTGCACGATCCCTTTAGCTTTCGACGACGAGAATAATTTTGTTTCTGGCGTCGCGGTGGATTACGGCGCCTCGTGCGGGGCCATGTTGAACCCATCCGACGGCGGTGCTGGTGACTTACCCCTAGGACCGACAGTTATCCTTTCCACGTCGGATGGACGCATCGCATGCTTTCGATTGGCGTGTTTGACAGATCCGCCCGGGTATAGGATTGAAAAGACTCCCAGAGAAGAGCCGGTAAAAATACAAACGTTGGCGGCACCGCAAAAAAAAGAAGATGATGAAGAAAAAGTAGAAGCTCCAGCGCCGGTTAAAAATTTGTGGGGTGCGGATTTCTTGGCGAAAAACAAAGCACATCAGGCGAAAGTTCAAGAAGCTATCGAAGAGGAGGAGAAACCGAAATCGGCGTTTAGCTTTGTTCCACCCGCAACGGGGGATAAACCTGCATTTAGCTTTGGTCCACCCGCGACAGGGGAGAAACCTGCGTTTAGTTTTGGCGTTCCTTCGACGCCGGCGGCAGACTTGAAAAAGGAAAACGAAGAAAAAGAAAAAGAAAGAGACAACGTCCCGCCGCCAACTCCAGTACCAGATCCGACGCCACCTAGAGCAGCGCCGCCATCAAGAACAACACCTACGTCCGCAGTTCCTTCTTCTCCGTCCGCTCCTACCTCGTTCGAAGCGCTCGCGGATGATCCTACGAAACTCTTGGAGCAACTCTCGCTTGGTAAAATCTCAGACGTAGCTGCGGCGCGCGAAAAGTTAAAACAACTGTTTTTGAAGGAGCACGAAATCGAAACTACGCCAAAGCAGAAAATTTCTGCAACAAGTAGCGGAGAGGCGAGTACTGCTTCACCAGTTCCAGTGATGCGGTCTATAGATGTAACAAAAATCGCCGACGATTCGAAGGCGTTAGCGCCGATGGACCCGAAGGCTTCGCCATTACCTTCTTGGGGTAAAAAGTTGGAAGGTGTTCCAAAGACCTCAGCCGCTTCAGGTGTGAGTACGTCAAAAGATATTGCAAATGCTCTCAAACTTATTGCGAATGATTTCGAAAACGCGAAACTTGAGTGCGACGCTATGTTATCGGACTGTAACGACGCGTGCGATGCGATTCAAAATGAAAATTCTGCATTCGCTGCGAGCGCGAAATTTTCAAAAAAACACTTTGATATTTCTACGCAAGCCAGAGATTCAGCTCGAGATGAAATCCAGGAGACGAAACGCGTCGCGAGGCTACAAAACGAAGCCATCGGTGAACTTTGGTCGCGCGACCGCCAGAACGAAACCATGCGATGTGAACTCGAAAGTCTCATCGAGGCTGCACAAGAAAATCTGGAGAAGAACCAAAATCAAAATCCCGACGACGAAGATTTGACTGAAATCGCCGATTTAGATATGGAACTCCCAACAGGTTTGCGAAAGTTGAAAGCTCAGCTGCGGCGAGAAATGGATGTCATCGCGCAAGGAGCGGCTGATTTCGAAGTGCGTACAAATCTCGCCGAACGCGAGAAGAAGCGGCTCGATCGCATCAAGAAGGCAGCCGGGAGCAGCAGTTCAAATTCAGTCTTGACGATGAATCAGAGTCGCTCGCAAGAAACCACGAGAGCGTTGAAGGCAGCAATCGAAACGCAGAAAGAAGTCATCGAAGATCAGAATGAACGTTTGGAAACAACTATTGCGGATCTCCGCGAGTTTGGGTACGACGCTGACGTGCGCGTCGGGAAGGATGGGAGAGTTGAAGTGAATGCGATTGAAACTCCCGGTAAGCAACGCTTAGCGGCGTTATCGTCTGGTGTGATGTTTAGCACGCCTGGAACGGCCTCGAGAGGTAGAGGTGACGATAATCTCGGAGTGGACGTGCCGACGACTTCGCACAAGGAAGCTATGGATCGCGCGATCAAAACGCTCGTCAAGCAACCTCGAGTCGTAGTCTCTGAAATGAAGCGAGACGTTTTGAAGCAACCGCTTCGCCGCATAGAACCGCGAATGCCTCCGAAGCGCATCGAGAGAACAGTTTCTGCGCCGCCTGTAGTATCTGCTTCTGCTTTTGCTCCTGTTTCTGCCGCGAAGAAAGTGGAGGTTCCTCCACCGCCAGGGGCGGCGGCGCCGGCTAAGGCACCACTCTTCCCGGCGTTCTCAGCACCTGTTGCAGCGGCACCGTCGAAACCGAAAGAAGCGCCGAAGAAAATGGAAGTTCCTCCGCCACCGTCGTTGACTGCACCTTCCTTGGCACCCAAAAAAATGACGAACGAGGAAGAGGCAGCGTCGAAGAAACCTTTGTTCCCGAGTCTTTCGGCGTCGTCGGCCCCAGCTGCTCCTGAAGCAGCGACGGCATCTAGCACCGCATCCTCTGTGACTCCAGCGAAACCAGTGGTGAACTTATGGAGCGCAGACTTCATGGCTAAAAATAAAGCAGACCGAGCGAAAATTCAAGAAGCCATTGAAGAGGAGGAGAAGCCAAAACCTGCATTCAGCTTTGCGCCATTGTCGACGAGTAGTGGTGGCGACAGTAAGCCGGCCTTTAGTTTCGGCATCGCTAAAAACCAACCCGAGAAGAAGAAAGAAGGAGAAAAAGAGGAGAAGAAGGAAGAAAGTGCTGATGATACTACTACTTTTCCTGCTCCTCCCGTTGCTTCTGCTCCTGTAACGCTGGCATCCTTGGCGCCGGCGCCGGCGGTGAAACCGCTCGGCTTTGGAACTTCTTCAATTGCAACGAGCGTCCCGAAATCCAAAGCCTTCGGATCTGTCGAAGAGTTAAAACTGGATGATAGTAAGGAAGGAGAGAAGGAAGAGGACATTCAGTCTTCACCGCCACCGTTACAACGCGCCGCGGCGAGTGCGAGCTCTGAGAAGACTGTGTTCAGCTTTGGATCGCTCGCGACGGCGGCGCCAGCAAAGAGGAAAGAAGAGGGTGAAACGTCCGCTCTATTTTCAGCGCCTCCAGAAACTCCGAAATTGGCACCTCCGTTGGTGCTTGCTAAGGAAAAGGAAGCTGCTGAAGCTCCGGTGACAGACGTCGCGTCGAGCTTTGGCAGTTTCGGAGGTTTAGGTTCGACGACATCAACGTCTGCAGTAGGTGGAATTTTTGGTAAGTCTGCGGTGCCTACGTCTACTACTACCGTGGCCGGTGCACCAACGGTGGCACCTGCGTTCGGAAAGCCCGCCGCTTCGGTGGCTGGTGTACCGGGTACGGGTACTTTTTCATCGTTTGGTAGTATGAATCCGCCTGCGTCTACAGGAGCCGTTGCTACGAGCACTGGTTTTGGATCTAGCGGTGGTGGTGGTGGTGCAGCCGCGCTCACTGGCACGCCTGGTTTTGGCCAAGCCGCAACGATTGGTGGAGGCGGAAGCGCAGCTTTTGGCACGCCCACTTCAACATCTTCTTTTGGTCAACCTTCAACGAGTGGAGGCGCGGCAGCATTGACGGGAACTCCATCGTTCGGCCAAGCGGCAAAGATTGGAGGTGGTACGCCTGCGTTCGGCTCTTCAACACCGCAGAGTACTTTCGGCCAAGCGGCAGCGACTACTGTTGCCGCCGCTACTGCCCCGTCGACGCCTGCTCCGACGTCTGGTTTCGCTGCTTTTGCAAATAAACCGACTGGATTTGGTGCCGCCGCGGCGGCTTCCGGCGGAGGTGGTTTTGGCGCGCTGGCGAGTCAAAGTGGTGGTGGAGGTGGTTTTGCGCAAGCCGCGCAACAAGCGTCTTCTAGTCCGTTTGCGCAACAAGCGCAACAGCAAGGCGGTGCTTTCGGGCAAGCGTCTAGTTTTGGCAATCAGCAGCAGCAACAACCACAAAGTTCTGGGAGTTTCGGGCAAACGAGCGGTTTTGGACAACCTTCTGCTGGTTTTGGACAACAACAAGGTACCGGTTTCGGACAACAACAACAAAGCACTGGATTCGGGCAACTACAACAACAAAGCACTGGATTCGGGCAACAACAAGGTGCTGGATTTGGACAACAACAAAATACCGGATTCGGACAGGCTTCTGGTTTCGGGCAAGCTTCTGGTTTCGGACAAGCTTCTGGTTTTGGCAGTCAGCAACAAAAACCTCCCGGACAAACTTCCTCGCCTGCGTTTACTCAAATGCGACGATAGAAACATTAGAAACATTAGATATAAGTTAATAATACTGAAAAATAGATTCAGAATACTAGAGAACAATTCACGCTACTACATAGTATGACATAGCTATTAAAGATTTCTTTCGGCTAACTCTCCGTGCAACGGCGCGTCTAAGGATAACTTTTCCGAGGCGATCCACGGATACGTGTGCTTTATGGTTTCTACGATTAACGCGTACACAACCTCCTCGCCTTTTTCGCTAAAATGCAACCCGTCCGAAAAATACGCGCTCAAATCCCCACCGCCTAACTTTTCAAACGTATCGAACGCGTCTGCCACACCTACCCCCATTTCTCTCGCCACTTTTTCCGCCGCAACCGCGTATTTCTCAGTGTGTTGATAAAGTCGATCCGGCGTATCGAACGCCGTCGTCTCCATCGCGTGTTGCACCCGGTCCTTTTCAATAATCGGTGGTGGCGTGATGACAATTCTCGGCACGTTCTTATACAAATTCAATATCTCCCGCATATTCTTCACGTATTCTTCGAGCGGAACCGCGTATTCGCGCTTGTGATTCACCGCGGCGTCGTTCGCGCCGAGAAACACAACCACCAGCGTTGGTTTTTTCACAAACAATTTCGGTTTCCTTTTCATCAAATCCAAAACCCATCTCGTGTTGTACCCGGAGTACCCTCTGTTTATAACATCCGCGCGTCTGACGTACGAAGACGCGAGTTTCGACACCCATCCTTTCTTTGAATCGTAGCCTCGTTGCGTCAGCGAGTCTCCCACGAGTAATATTTGTCGTCTGTTCCCCGCTGCATCATCGTCAGAAGAAAAACTCGTCGTAAACTCCTTCCATTTGGTCGCTAAAAAGTACCCGGTCATGGATGCGAGCGCGGCGACGACAAATCCGCCAAACGCTCGTTTATTCCGAGATGATACTCTCGAGGACTTTTTCGTGTGCGTCGATGCTCCAATTTCGCGATCGGCGACCATATTTGATGTGTATATATAAAGCGTCCGTCGTCTCTTAAAGTGGAGAAAATTCCCCTAAAAATCCCCTATAAAAATGACATCTCTCTGCGCGTCTTCAGCGCATCACAACACCGGTCGTCGCGTTACCACCACATCTCGAGGAGCAAACAATCGCAACAGTTGTCGTCGTCGCGTGGTACCATCCTCGCGTGCTGATGCTGATGCATCTAGGACCGATGATGAGGACAAAAATGAAAGAAGAAAAAGAGGATTGGAAACGAAGAAAGATTCGAGCAGACGCGCTTTCGTCGCGTGTTCTGGCTGCGCTTTCTGTCTTGCCGCTTCCTTTTCGGAGGCCGCGCGAGCGTTTCCAAAACTCTTAGACTTGAACGATGAAACCGTCGAGGACGTGAACTATGTGCTCGATCACAGGAATCAGCGGACGGACAAAGTGTTTGCCAAAGCGAGTGAGTGTTTGTGTTTTTCTTCTTTCTTTGCGAACTCCCTAACGAACTCTTTCCAACTAACTCTATAACTCTTTTTACGCAGTGACAACGATGGCTGGATACGAAAGCGTCATCGAAGAGAGAAAGACAGAATTATTCACGAGAGCATTTTCGAACAGAACAGGGAAGGTGGACGTGGTTGAATTAGGCGCGGGCACCTGGCCGAACGCCAAGTATTACGATATGGTCGCTTCGACGACGAATTTTGGAGTGAGCGTTGACGTGTACGGCGTCGATCCGAACGAGTACATGACTCCGTACGCGCTGGAGAATTTTGAAAAGGTGAAATCGGATAAGGTGAAATACGAGCCGTTGCGTGGCGTGAGCGAGAATTTGCCGTTTGAAGATGGTTCTGTGGATGTGGCGGTCGTGTCGCTTGTTTTGTGTTCGGTGGAGGATCAGTTGGCTTCGTTGAAGGAGGTGAAGCGCGTGTTGAAACCCAAGACGGGCAAGTTTATCTTCGTCGAACACGTGTTGAGTCAAACGAACGATAGCTTGAGACGTCAGCAGGAGGCATTGACACCGATGCAGATCAAAGCTGCGGATGGTTGCAGATTGAACAGGAAGACAGGCGAAGTCATAAAGAAGGTGTTTGGCAGCGAAAACGTAGACTATGAATACTTCGATTTGGATGGGTTTTGGGTTATAGGATCACAAATAGCCGGTATTGCCAGCGTGTAGTACGATAAGATGCACACAAATATTTATTCCTCATTGCACGGCTAAGGTGTGTAAATATCTCTTCAGCTCTAAAAATGGTTGCTGCTGTTCGTCCGTAGTCTTTTTTTCCTTTTTGCGTTCGGCATCAACGAGCTCCAGATTTTCCTTCAAAACCTTCGATACTTCGATACGCCGAGCCTCACTTTCTTTCCTCAATTGCTTACGTAACTTCTCAACAGTTTGTTCTAATACATCGTTCCGTTTTTGGACCGCAAGAGCTGCTTCTTCCGCGCGCGTCAAGTGTACTTCGTTCTCCTTGATGTCTTCTTCGCGAGCGTATCGGGAATACAGTTGCACAACGGCATCTTTCAACGCTTTGAAGTCCTCGTTTGCTTTTCTATCCACCACCTGGAACAAGTCGCGCTGGAATCTTTTAATCAACTGCTGCGATTTTTCCGCGTTTCTACGCTTCAACTTTGCTTCTTTGCGAAAGCTCTCTCCTTTGCGTGTTGTTTCTTCCAACTCGCCTTTGAGAGCTTTCACTTCTGCCAATACTTTTACTATTTCTTTATCCTTCAACTGTAAATGTTCGTTCAAATCGTTCACGGTGCGCTCAAACTTTGGTACAATCTCAGAATCGACTTTGACGAGTCTCTCGGAAAGTTCCGTCAGTTGAGAGGAGAGCTTCCGTTCTGATGCAATCTTCTTTTGCATCTCGCGAGTCGATTTTTTATTGTCTTCTTTCAAATCACGTATTTCAGCGTCGCGTTCTGCTAAAGTTTGTTTCGCCTTTTCCAGCTCTTCTTTGAGCACATCTCGCTCGCGCTTTGCTAACGAGGCCTCTTCGCGCATTAATTCTTCGTTTCTGGTTGCGCTTTCGCGAAGCTTCCGTGTTTTCGCGTGCTCAATTCGTAACTCCGCAGAACGATGGCGCTCGTACTCCACGTTTTCCTGAAATACCTTTTTCAAATTTTCAATCTCTTCGTCGGCGTCTTCTTCAACTTGGCGCTGCGTCTCTTCGCTAATTTCCTTCTCTGTGCGAATTTCTAGTTCTAGCTGCGCGATTTTATGCTGTAAAAGTCGCGTCTCTTTCTCCAATTTCGCTTCCGATTCTTTGACGTACGCCTCATGGGCCTGCACCAATGCTGAATTTTGCTCGTCCCACTTCGCAATTTCCTCATCTTTCACGACTTTTAAGTTTTCAGTCTTCTCAAACTCTTTCGCGAGTTTACGCCTATACTCTCTCTCTTTGTGTTCTTCGCGTGTTCGGCGCGTTTCGTCTTCGCTGCGCGTTTTCTCTTCAGTTTTTGCCCTCTCCTCCAGAAATGTTTCTCGCAACCTCGTTCGCTTGGCGATTTCTCTTTCCAGATCGTTCTTACGCTGCGTTTCTAGACGATTAACTTCTTCTCGATTCCGTTGGTCGGACACTCGACGCTCGTATTCGTGTCTGGCGCGAAGTTCACGAATTCTTGAACGGAGATCTGCTATGCTCTTCTCCTTTTCAAGTAGGACGAGGCGCGATATGAGCACGTCGTCTGGCGCGTCAGCGTCGCTCGTATCTTTTACGCTTCTATTTTTATCAAACCGAGGAAGAGGGTTATTGAAATTGAATGCACCGGAATCAGATTCTATAATAATCTCGAATGCAAACATTGTTCCGTCCGAGGCACACGCGAACACTCTCTTCTCAGTATCGGACGCACATATGGATGTAATTTCCCGATTGCTCGCGCATCGATATTCACGAAATTCTCCGGTCAACGGAGTTGTGTATACCCGCAACGCACCGCAGGATGTACCACATACCAGGAGTCGAGATGAATGCAGAAAGCACGCAGATGTTAGAGTAGTTGCTTTTCGTCGCGAGACCATTCTGCTGTGCTCCTCATCACTTCCGCTCTGGTCGAAAGTCGTTCCGGCTGTACCGTCACCGCCGCCGTTACAAGAGAGCGCTGACATGGATGAAGAGATTTCAAATTCTCGGCACGAACCTGCGCCAAACTTTTCACCGTCTAGCTCTTTAATTGTTCGATCGCTTCCAACTAAAAACACGCCATTCCCGAGTTCTTTCGGCAGAAGTGCGACGTCGTCGTATCGACACCCCTTTCTCGCGTGTTCTGCGTTTCTCTTGTGTTCTCCAGATAAAGCATCAACACCGTGTAACTCCCAGCGATAACAGCAACCGTCCGCACCTATAGTAACGACATTTTCGTCGTCACTCGTCCATTTTACCCGTCTAACCTTTGACGAGTGTCCCCGAAGCGTCGACAAATTTGCGCCTGTATACGTGTCGAAAATCTTGGCACAGTTACCATGCGCGGCCACAAACTTGTGTCCACCGTGTGCGAAACTGACATCACGCACGTTCTTCAATGGAAACTCGCGAGCTTTTTCGAGAGTGTCGCGGTGAATGTAGAACATGCGGAGTTTATCGTTGAAGCCAACGAGGAGAATATGTCCGGACGGATGCAATGCTACTGAAAGTGGCGTCTCTGGGAAGTGCTCACAAAGTTCAAGCGCACAGCTAAAAGCCGACGACTCTGTAGACGTGCTCGTACTAGAGCCGCGATCTGACGACTTTGCGGTCGTCTCTGAATGCACATCACTGGTCGTCAACGCGGTAGAAATGCCACCAAACAACATTTTATTCTTCTCTTTAGTAGACCAGATACGAACGGCGCCGTCAGTGGAACACGTAGCGAGTATCGGTTTCAAAGCGCAATGACTTGCACGCGAGGATGGAGATGGAAGCACAACGTTGTGCGATATCATATTACCACCACATGACGTACTGTTGGCATCTTGATTAAACGTGGAAGAAAACGATATCGTCGAGTTTGTCGCACCGGGTAGTTTCGAGCGTTCAGAAGCTGTGACGCTGAAGTTTTCCCGCAAAAGTACTTGGAACACGTCACTATGCGCGGTACCTTGCAAAGCGCTCTGTTCACAATCGCTGGAAGCTTCCTTCTCGGTCGTTATTTCCCGAACCGATGCGTCTGCATCTGAGACTGCGAGAGTGTAAAGCTCGTTCGTTGGATGGTCCATCCACACGATAAGAGTTTCGCCGCACGGAGAGACGTCCGCAGAAACAATCGCTCCCCTTTCAATGATCCAACGCACTTCTTGCGACTGACAAATACTAGTATCTGTAGTATCTTTACCACAAACGTCATCGAATTCTGTACCATCACGCGAGTTACAGTTGCGATTCTTCACATTCTTCTCATCGACCGCGTCTTCATCTACTCCGTCTACCTCACCTTCTTCTTCCTCTTCTTCTTCTTCTTCCGGACTATCTTCATAGGCTTGGTTTTTCCTACGAACAGACCAAACTCGGATTTTACCGTATGGCTCTTTACCCGCGGTAATCTTTCGATCGGCATTTCTGTTATACACGGAAAGGCTTCCGTTAGTTCCGAAAATACAAAAACCTCGTGCGCCGATGGCGCATACGCCCGTTGCGCCAATATTGTAGCTATTATTATTTTGCGCAAAGCAGTTTCGAATAATAAATATCGGTTGCGATTGTTCTAGTATCAACGCTTGTCCACTTTTAAATGCAACAACGACTCTCTCTCCGTTTCCTTTCTCTAACCACGCGTGATCGACTGGTTCATCTCCTTCAAAGGCTTCCCCGAATGGTATTGCGCTGGCGAGTTTGATAACGCCCCGACTCCCCGACGCCGAAGATGCGGCATATAAGTCAGCCTCTGACTTTTGAGGGAGCTTATACATTCTGATCACGCTCATAGCGACAGCTGAAACTGTATTTCTCTCGCGTGGATGAAATTTAAAACTCGCCGGATTGGAGTGTGACGTTGAATGGTTGCGTTGACCGACGCTTATGCGCGGCTCTGGAAGAAAACCAATCACGTGCGACACGTTCGACACCGACGAGGACTTTTTACCCGCAGAGAAAATATCAGAGTAAGCAGACGACGCAGGAAACGGATTGCTCGTCGACAGTTCTTGATTACTATTGATATCACCGTCGTTACTGACGTTGGTGCGCTTCGTCAGATCCGAGAAAGTCCACGAACGCAAGGTCCAATCGTTCTCGTCCGAAACTCTTTGCACTTTCGCTACAATCGAAGCTCCATCGGTTGAAAAACACACCTCCGTGAACGCATACTCACCGAAACATCCACTCATCGAAGCTACTGTTGCACTGGAAGAAGAGCTCGAACTTTTCTTCCCGTCTGTCCCGATCGCGTCTCTCAACGAAAACGTTCTCAACCTCGCGCGCCTTTGCGTCTGTCGATGTATCGCGCACAACACAATCGACGGTCCTATTTCCTCGTCTCCACTCTCTGCAATCGCGAGTAAAGAAGCAGTTTCGCCAGTAAACGTGATCGGTCCGGAAGCAGAAGCAGAAGAAGCAGAAGAAGAAGATACTCCCGCCTCCCTTCTTCGTTGACCACCGCCTTTTCCTCTCTCCTCTTCCTCCTGCTCCAAAAAGTCTTCGCTTCTCTCCCTCGCGCTCCCACCCCCAAAACACTTCTTCGCCGCGATCGCGGTCACTTTCCTCTGCCCGGGCGTCCCGGGCACGAACGCCACTTGCCTCCCGCGTTCGCTCTCCACCAACAACACGCCGTGACCAACCGGAAACGCGCAAAGCGCGTCGTCCAAGAACACAATCGAACGACACACCAAATCGAACGACATCGGCAAACCAAACGCGCCGGACGGTGCCACGCGCGCTTTTACCACCACCGCTCCTCCCGTTTTGTTGTTCTCGTCGTCTTCACGACCCTTGCGGATACTCCCTTCTTCTTCGTTCTTCATTGTATTCGTGCTCTGTTGGGGTGTGTGTCCCCGTCAAAACGAACCGTTTGGCGCTTTTATTAGATACGAAAAAAAAGTTTTTGGTCTATTTTTAGTCGTATTTTAGAGAAACGCAACGCGAACAACAGTTTCCCGAGCGCTCAAAGAAGCGCTTCTGACGTCAGAAGCGATGAAGACGAAACGAAGTGAGTGCTTTTATTCTCTCGTATATCTTATTACTTGGCAAAATCAGCGCTACTGCGACTACTCGAGAGGGTGGTGTCACACAATTTTAAAAGTGCTCGTATTTTATAAATATAAATTGGCGTTTTTAATCCATAAAACGAAACGAAACCTGTCGTTTGTTTGCACACAAAAGAAGATATCATGTTGCGAACAACAGTTTCCCGTCTCCTCCGGCGGAACGCGGGA
>JGI20158J14315_10001141_pt1 | contig 19665 bp, 16 predicted proteins | sample COG_08_FD_14315 | JGI IMG/M metagenome (IMG submission 14315)
AAATCGCCAAAAACCTGCCGCAGGATTTAATCCATTATACGATCACAATCACGTGATTTCTGACTGATTCCCATACAAAAGTGACATCGCCGCGCACGCTAGGGAAAAAGCTGCGCAAAACCTCAGACTCCATTTCATCCGAATACGTCACTGTGACGAATGCATTTGCCGTTGAGTTTGAAGTTTTGCGCAGCTCGGTTGTTCCAGGAGATCCAGAAACATATTCTGAAACGTTGCTTATACAACAGTATTGAAGGAAACAAGCAGCTTGCTGCGCTTCCACTTCCAGCGCCGCTCATTGTCATGTAGATCTAAGTTGATACAAGTGGCACGGTGACCCTCAGGTCTCCCGCGAGAGTTTGGCTGTCCTCTTTGGCTTCGTCGTTCGGCCATGGCGAAGCGAAAGAGTGGAGGCTGTCGGTTTTCAAAGTTTTTTGTGTGAGCAACGTGCCAGAATTTGTTTCCAGTCACATCAAAACACTCGAGCTGCGCAAAAAATCAAACTCAACGGCAAATGCATTTGTCCCACCCGTGCGCGCTGATGTCACTTTTGTATGGGAATCAGTAAGAAATTACGTGATTTGGATCGTATATTTGATTAACATACACTATATTACCATACGATAATTAAATCAATCGTACCGAGTCAATGAAGAAAATTCCTACGGCAGTACCTTCGAAGGTACTTTTCTTCATCGACTCGCGGAATTGGTAGTAAGAGTTCTTAATATATCGTTACAATACTTCGCTCGGCGGTATTATTAATAATATTACATTATTATTATTCAATATGAGGCACATTTATTTATCACCTTCGAAACCATAATTACGAAGGTATCCTTTTATTATATATATTATTATTATGAGGCATCCTTGCTTATTATTATTAGCTTGATATAATACAACATGCATGCATGTATTATGAGGTACCTTCGTAAGTTTCGTACCTTTATTTAATTCTGCTGATTTTTTGCTAATTACCTTCGTGTTAATTACCTTCGTACCTTGCATACGAACGAAACGTGCGAAGGGGACGATGGTGTCGTATTTTCTGCGAGGCTCCTTGCTTTGGTACAGGAGTACCTTCGCACTCAACACTTACCTTCGTAAGTTCGAGGGTATAACGGAGAAGCTATTCTCGCTCTCGTAGCCTCTGCCACCAATGGCCATACCAAGTACCATGACATGGCCCGATCACCCGTTCAACAAAGACGAAACCGTTAAGTGCACGAAGAATGAAAAGGCGCCCGTCAACCTACGTCGGCGTATGCGCCGGAACTTTGAAGTTTTTGCCAGTGTCTCTATCGGTGCCACGACAGTCCCGGATCGTTCTTTGGTGCGCAATCCCGTTGCTACACGTCGACCGATATGTGTAACCGTCTTTTGTCCTATTTATTTTCGCTTTGTAGATGAGTACTGCAAATGATGTTTCTCCTGAGGACCTTGGTAGATGCACCTGGCTTTTCCTTCACACACTCGCTGCACAATATCCCGAAAGTCCCACGGCCAGGCAAGAGAAGGACGCCAAAGATCTGATCGGCATCTTGACGCGCTTGTATCCGTGCGCTGACTGCGCACGTCACTTCGCAGATATTGTTTCCCGTCACCCGCCAGATGTTTCAAACGGCCTCGCTTTCGAGAAATGGTTATGCACGACCCATAACGAAGTGAATTTGCGCTTAGACAAAGAACAGTTTGACTGCACACTTATTCATACGAGGTGGAGGGGACTGGAATGCAGTGAAACCAAGAATGCTTGTTCAGCCGGAGGTGAAAATGGGAGCGGTATGAATAAAACCAGAAGGAGAAGAAGGCTTGGTGCCTGAGTTTTCTAAGGGTCGTAATTGAACGCCGTTTGATTTTGCTCTTGCTGGCAACGACAATCGGCAGCACGTGCGACAATTCTGGCAGCACGTATGCGCTACGGTGGCGATCGCCACCTGGCATAATATTCCAGATCGATTGTTGATGCGCTGTTTTTCTCCATTTTCGTCCCATGTCCCTGTTTGCTGAGCGGAATTGAGCATTTCAACAAAATCTTGCAGAAAAGGGGTTGCCAAACCATATTTTGTAAGTTCGTACCTTGGAAGGTAAGTGTTCCGCTCCAGTACCTAAAAACAATGCAATCATCTGATCATATCTCAGAGTGCCCGCTCATGGTTCTCATATACATTGAAAGGTGAGGATCTAATACCGAAATATTACCCCGCGCTAGTTTAAGAAAAGTACCGAAGGTACTTGTGATTACTGAGATGGCAACGGGGTTTGGTTGTATGTGAAATTCGTGTGCATCAAACATCCCGCGTCGAGCGCCGCCGTGACGGTCGTTGGCGACGACTGATCCGTCGACTCCTTGCATTGGCGAGGTAGTAAGAGCGACGAGTTCGAAGGCAAGCTGGCAGAAGGGCATGGTTCTAATAAATCTAATGTGAAACAATAATATATATTATATACGAATGAAATCGAATATATAATAATAATGAGCGAAGCGAATGAACGAAGGTAATAATAAAATATTAATATGTATTCAATATGATACGAACGAAACCTTAATTAATACAGCCGATACGGTTTCAGTTCGCCGATTGGGGTTTTTCACTGATTAATTTTAATATGTTTTAAGATCTTAATAGGTTTACGAAACATTTCCGAGTTTTTATTCGGGTTATTGCAGGATTTGGAAATATATAACCCGAATCGATTAAAATTTTGCTTCACAAGTAATACGGTGTGAAACATACAAAATTGCCTAAACCCCTCTGCCCGCTCGAATACGTTCCCTCGAGGACAGTTGTGAACTGCGTGTACGATCACAGCGTCCGGCAGCATAGAAACAAGCGCAATCAGCAGGAATGTTTGAAGGTCTGGAAGAGAAGAAGAAACACTTTGAGTCATGGATGCGAGCGCAGCCCCCAGCGGTGAGACAACCGTGGCCGCTTCAGAAACCCTGACACCGATCAACTGCTGACGACCACTATCCTATCTGCCAGGTTGAAATCGGAATAACCTCCGCTACTAGCGCAATCCAAGGTGCTCCTTTCCCGAGTAAATTAGATCACATATGTGCTCCTCTAGTGTCTCCCTTACTATCTTCGCAATAAACCCCTTACCGACGAACAAACGCTTCCAGGCGGAATTCTTGGCTTCACTCTCGGGACGGTTAATCAGAGCATCGAGAAACAGGCCGCGAATATGCCGAATAAATCTACATTCCCTACGACTGGTTCGTTTTCCGGCCCTCCCAGAGTCCTTGCCTTGAATCTCGCGGTTTTCACTGCGGTGCAAGGTGGGCTGACGCTTGCTGTCAAGAGATACCGGGGAGTGGATGACATCCAGACTAATATGATTGGTATGTTTGGTGCCGGTGCTGCCTTGTCACTTACTACCAATCTTGCGGGAAATCAGCCGGCCGCGCCAGGACAAGTGAAGCCTTCAACGCCTTTGGGTTATTTGACCGACGCCATTCGCACCGGGACCCTCTTCGCTGCACTGAATGGAGCTTTTATGAAAATCGGCCAAAAGTTTTCTGGAAAAGACTCTTCTCAGGATGTATATTATTATCATACAATTTGCATGCTGACTACACTTGGACTCGAGAAGTACGAAAGCAACTTTAGGAAAGGCATGCTCATGGACGACTGTCTCACCCTTCTTTCAGACAGTGCACTGCGAGAAGTCAGGATACCTCCAGGTCCTCGCCTCAAGATTTTGAACTACGTTGCTGCCAGCAAGGCTACCTCACCGTTTGAGGCCTCGCAGCACAATTCCTTGGAGGTGAATGATGTTAGGCATGCATGAGAGGCAAAACTTACGTGACGAAGATTAATTTGGCTTAAGCGCATTGAACTGTAGAGCATCGTCATTATTCTTTAAAATCATCATCAAAACACTCTCAAAAACATTCCAGATTTCATTATCGTGCATCGAACTTGACCTGTCGTATCAAAGCAGATCCATAGAACTGCAGTGTCCAGTCGAATGTCCTCGCCGTCGTGAAGTCGACAATTATGGACTTGCCGTCTGCCCTTATTTTGATGGCGGATTGGTCTTCAAATTTTCTTGGAGTGCACAAGGGAAAGGGACGCCTCGGCGGCTTGAACTTGACGAACATTTGTCTTGCACACTGTTTCCATTGGACTGAAGCAATCATGTTTTTTGTCACCTGCTGATTCGCGCACGAACGGTTGATCATTTTTGTAACACGTACGTGCCTGCGATAGAAGCTTTCGTCGCTCCTCCCATTTCTTGAGTGAAGCCCGCATCATCTCAAAGAAACAAAAGAAAATCGCGGAGTTTATGCCGTTTGAGAAGGCTCGAGGGCCAACACCAGTGAAATACGCTCGGGCTCGGCCCAAACCAGCAGGCGAGTCACGCCATACCCCAGCTATCGCGCCTGTGAAAGATGGGCGCTGGGATGCATTGCACATCATTCTTGTTTTGACAACGTCAAGGGGTGTCGTGGCCCCTGCAGCAAGTGCACCTGCTATCAGACCTATGGAAATGTCAGCAGCTGCAGCAGCTTCCTCCTGTTGTCTACCCGTTAAACGACGGTGCATTGTCCGCATCGTTTCATATGCCGCAAACTTAACAGCCATGTCTGGGACATCCTCTAGAAGGGTTGGAAGGTATCCTGTAAACAAACCCCTTGGTCCAGCCGAAGACGTGATCTGCCTTGCGGCCACTATTACGTTTGGATAGATATTTGCTTGAACAGACCGTATGCATACCGCGGCAGGTACCTTGACAATTGAAGATCCAAGAGCTCCGATGCCGCCAGCTAAAAAAGCAATTGTTGAGACGGAATAATCTGAATGTGTTTCGAGTACTTTCTTCGCAACACCATAAAATGCAAAATAAGCTCCTATTGCAAAACCAGCGCCGCTTGCTGCCCCAAGTACACCTTTGTAAAGACTCCCGAGTTCCACCTGGACCTTGCCCAAGATAGCGCCAGTAGCAACTGCCATTGATTTCGGTAGGGATCCCGATGACGTGGCCTGTGCAATTCCTATGCCGTATTTTCCGGTGCTCACTGTTTGCAGAGGTAGCGGTGCTGTGCGTTTTACATTCACATCATTACCTTTCAAAGCAGCCTGCATTCGGACTTTTATGGTGTCCAAGGGATGTATGGTGCTCTGCGATGCGGCGCGTGCCGCGGCGCCGGCCAAAACATCGGTCATGGGAAACACCGCAGAAATATTGCCAAGAAATCCTGTCGTGGAAGGCAGAGCAGTAGGCAAGGCCGCAAGACCGCTTCCTCCAGACATCAAAGTGTCCCTACGACGTGGTCGAGCAACCCTACTGTGTCGCATGGTAAAAACAGGATACATGTGCTCTTTGGTCGTCTTCTCTAAACAAGAGATGTGAAGTGCAAGTCTGTTGATCAAACAGTGCTTAATGGGCCCTTGAAGTTGAGTACTGCAACAGCTTTGACAGGCGACTCTGTGCTGATCGATCTCTTCTAAACAAGTCGAAAGGTTTAGATACGGTACGTGCGAAACATGATGGTCAATTACCTGGAAAAGCAGCGAGTGCACTAGAAGCGAGTTCGTTTGTTTAAGTGGTGAGTGCCTAGGAGCAATGTACAAGGTAGCAAAGGCTCGCTGGTGCCACGCAGTTTCAGCCTGACATCGGAAAAATGAGTAAAGAAGAGGCACTGGAAACCGGCGGGTAACGCACCTTTAAGGCCAGCTCCAGACCACGAAAGTCTAGACAAGGGACCGGGGCTTCAAGAGTTTCGCCAGTTGTTGACTTAAGGTTCACCTGCAGTTCTCCTCTTTTTAAAGGAAAACAAACGAGGGGAAAAAACGCAGTGTTTACCGTTTCCCGCGTGTAGTAGGCCTGCGCAGCACCACTCCACCCGACGGAAGATTGGCAAGGAAATAAACAGAACGACCAGAGCAGTACCTACGAGGGAGTACGCGATGAATGGTGAGGGCTTGCATGCTGCAACGAACGAGGTTGTTGGACTCCGCGTTTAAACGTGAAAAACGCGAAATGGTTTCCGCGATCGTGCGACCGGCAAGTAGCAACGTAGCAAATACTATGCGTTTTCAGAATGATGACGAGAAAAGGAGGGACTCATATCGCGATGTTCGGAATGGGACGTCCGCTAATTTAAGATAAATTCAACTGGCGAGCGCGGACTTGGGGGAACGGACCTCTAGGGCGCAGATAAACAAGAGGCTATGAAATATGCGCACGGGATTGCCGAGGAAGCGGCTTATGCTGCCCGACCGAGTATGCCGTTTCAATATTAACATGTACAAGACATCGTACAACTTGTGGGAGATGCCTGCCGCCGTCGCACTATCGCACTGTGCGACTGTTTCCGAGATGCGACGACTTTGAGAAATGGGGCGGGGGGGAAGTAGCTACGGTTCTTGTTCGGACCCTATTGCTCCGGTCCTATTATTGCTCGTCTTACGAGTATTATTCCACGAATAATAATTTGAAATAAAGATACCGTTTCGAATACATATGTACATAATAGAAATAAATAGATAGTGTACAAACAAGCATAAATAATGCATGATGCATGCAATGGAGCGAGGATCGATAGTGGTTTTATTATTACGCACGAAGGAACTTTAATATCATAACTCACGAAGGTAATTTCCATATAAAGGACAGGGGTGACGTAATTTAATAAATACCTTCGAAGGTACCTTCGTACCTTCGAAGGTACGAAGGTAATATTTATAGAAAAACATAGAAAAACCCAGAGATAGAAAAACCGGTGTTTTTGAAATCAAACGAATCGCTCAGATAGTCTATTAAAAGTTAAGTGTTCGATAATTTTCGTGCACACTCGCGGAGAAATTTCTCGGGCGAGCCTTCACGTTCGACATCATTTTTACAACGAAATTCGCCTTAAAAATATACATCGTTTTCGTCCCGAAAACATTCATTCAATGGCGCAGAAGTCTAAAACAGGAGCAGCTGTCATCAACGATTTTCTCTCGGAAAAAAGTTTCCAACGAGTTCAAGAAGAAGTCCTTCGGTTGATAGACATCTTCGATGCAGGCTATGAGATCCCGAGTAAGGCAAATGCACTATCCTCGGGTGAGTAGCTGCCCGCTGTTTGCAGGCCTATGGTGGTGAAGTTTCTCCTTATATCTCTCTCTATCTCCCTTTCTTTTTTTTAAAGGAACCTTTTGGATGCCAATCAAGCGCACAGATGAGCCTCGCTGTGCTGTTGAGTACCTAATTTCAAAATTATATTCAAGCGCACTCTTCGACCGTATTGGCATAAGAGGGTTACAGTTTGCCGGAGTAGAGTGGTGGATTCAGGACGTATCTGGCGAAGAAGAACCTAAAACCTTTCATACTGACTGTGATTTACACACCGTAGTCGACAGGAATGGCGCTTCAAAAAATATAAGAAGGAATCCAAGCATCGGGAGCGTGCTATATTTGACGAGAGAAGGTGGAGCCACAGCTGTATTTGGTCAAAGAAGGAAATTTAGTTCCAGCTCCCCAACACTCTATCCAAGGCTTCCGCAAGAGGTCGCAGTGGTAAATCCACGTCAAAATCGACTATTCCTATTCGATGGCGACCTTTTTCATTCTGTGTTGCATCCACAGTATCCAGCGAATGTGGCAGGTCAGCGGGTAGGAGTGCTGAGCTGTTTGGCTGTATATTCTGTACAACACACTGTCAGTATGAAAATATCATCGTACTCAACAATGAATCCTTTGGAAGTGCACCCTTGCCCTTGGTAACATTGCTCATGAACTGGTGGGTAGATAGGCCATACAGTGCTGTTGGCATTCCTAAATCATTGATGACTGCACTTGGAGCAGAAAAACACTCGGTGCTGGAGGCATTCCATCTGTCTCTCAAAGGAACAGAGCGTTCAGGTCAATCATGTAACGGATACAAGAAAGTACACTCAAAACGCTCCTTCTTTGATGACCTTGATGTTTGGCAAGCCCAAAAACTGCCACAAGCACTGAGTAAACTTGGTCACCAAAGGGCACTTCTCCTTCAATATGCATCTGGGGGGATCTCTAGCAGGACAGAGTGCGACTTCCATAAATTTGGTCTCTCCATCGGAAACGTTACATCCGATTGGCCTGAGTGGAATATATTGAAGAGTAAGAAGCAGGATACGTGAACAGTTATTTAGTCGGCTATACTTTGTTACAAGATGGGATCCACAGGCAAAAACCATGACGGAATAAACCTGCCGAATATTGTCAATTGCACTATTCTGTCCGCTTCGTGCACTACTTTTTTATCCTTTGCAACTGCTGCATTAGGCTTGCGTGAATTGCTTGGACGACATCTTCGAGCCTTCTAGATGTTACCCTAAGATTGCTTTGAATAGCAACCAGAGGGTTGATATGTATCTCATGGACTCCATCGTTATCCTTCTGCAGCATGGATGCAGCTTTGATTGCCATCACTTGTGCTTCTGTCCCAGCCTTGACAGCCGCATGTATAATTGTGTTTGCCTGAGAAATTGTCGTCATCATAATGGAAGCAAAGGATGGCACCGATGTGTCATTTTTCTCTGATGGATCGACCTTTGATCTGACATATGCACCAGACGCGTTCCCTACATGCATTAGAAGAGACTCATGCTTCAGCAGCACCGGAACCTGCAGGTTTGGAGACGTTGGCGGCTTTGGCAGAGTGCAGCTCGTGACAAATTTGGGAGTGTAGCCCGCCGCCTCATCTTTCATCCGTGTTGTCCCTAGGTGTGTATCATCTCTCGAAGAACGACACCACCGATTCAGTCGCTCAAGATAACTCTCCGGAAGTAGCTGCGCTTGGAAATAAAAATTCGTTGGGTGGAGCAGTTTTGTTGATGCAGGTATACTGCTTGCTCTCGCACTCAACATCACAGATATATGCCTCGGGCGACGAGACTCATTAAATGTACCCCTCTTGAAGTTCAAAACTTTCCTTTTTTTAATCGTGCCTTCACTTTGATTGGCATCAACATCTTGCCTCGTCAAACTGTATGCGATTTCATCTCCGTCTTCTTCCCAAGATGTATCTGTAACCCTGAAAGCAAGTGTTGATTTTGTAGACCTTTTCCGCCGAGTTTGAAAGATTCCATGATCCGGACATGTAACTTGCGGGCGCTTGGCATCAGCAGCACCCGCTGGCGTGCGCGCCTGTGCAATCAACTCCTTAGACTTAGATAACATACGTGCCGCGAGCCTGTTATGATTCGAAGCAACTGAAGTGTAGGTCAAGGCGTTGGTGAAGATGAGCTCTACATCATGGATAAAGCTATCCCAATCAATGTATTTTCCTGCCCGCACGTTTGCGCTAAGAGTGAGGAAGTTCATCGAAAAAGGTGTTTTTATTTCTACAGAAGTTGCTGCAGCGGGAAGGGCAAAAAGCTCATTCCCGTCGCCTGCCCGAAGCTCTTTGATCAAATCCTCCAGCGTTTTTTTCTGTGGAGGTGACTCATAGAGAGCGGCTGAAAACCTTTCTTGCATCCCACTTGCCAAGTTTGATGCGTTATCCAACGAAATGCTCTTCGTGGCAACATCCCGACGTCTTTTCTTTGAGTTGATACATGTATTCGTATCATGCGTATGTTGGGAGGATCCTCCAGCGTACATTGACGAATCCTTGTTGGAGACAGGGGCTTGAGGTCTGAGTTGAACCTGTTGGATGTCCTGCGTCATTTTCGCCCCACGAAGTGATCTGTGAGACAGGTGCCCCCTTTCGGCTTCCGCCGCAGCGGTGAGCGCCTTCGGAACGCCTTTTATCACAAAAGCCGCTGGAATCCTTTTCATAGAAGCCATACTGGCAGTCGAACGATATGTTTTCTGTTCGAGGCTTGTGTGAAGCAGGGCGTTATCGGTTTCGGGTCGGGTACTTCCACCACGTGCACTCTCCGGTCCAGTTAGATCCACAGATGTCAGCCCATCACTGCGAACCTCCTTGCCCTCAGAGTTTTTCCTACTCCCAAGACGGAAGGTCAACCTAAGACCTCCCATGATGAAGTTGGAGTCGCGGCACGAACATATGGAGCTAGCTAGCTAGCTACCTTCGTACCTTCGAAGGTAACACTTGACTAGCTAGCCAGGATATTCGGACGGATATTATATGATTATCAGTACTCAAATAAATATGTAAACTTTTCAATATTATTGCCTTCGTGGATAATAGCTCCAAAATAATAAGTTACCTGTCGTATTCGTACTTGATTATTGTTTGTTTGTTTTAGTGATTGCTCCATTTATATATATCATGTTTAACCGTTGGTCCACTGTAGTAACTTTCACCGTGCGGAGTGAATTTCATCACGGGATGATTTCCTTTGCTGCGAGAGGATCAGGCTGAATGTCCGAGCGGTCTAAGGAGCGCGACTCAAGGCCGACTCACCTCACGCCTTCCACAAAATAATGTGAGATCATTCGCGTGTGCTATGCACTCGTGGGTTCGAACCCCACTTCAGCCAATATTTTGTGCGAACAACTATCGTTGAATATCATATTATTTTGTGAATATTGAATTGTGAACGATGTCTGACTTTCCGACATAATATTATTAGATATTATTAGTGCATGCCCGGTCGATAATAAGTATGCGCATGATATAATTATGCTTAGAGCTGGAATATATGTCTCAAGTACGTACGCCCCCTCATCAGTCTCATCATGTTTTAATTAATAAATCCGTACATGCCAGGTCTGAAACGAAAAGCGTCCACCAGCATAAAGACCACGAGCGCGAAGAGAACAAAGAGAAGAGCATGTACGGCCCGGGTTCGCGTTTCTTCTTGGATTCTGACGACCGTTCATGAAACACTGACGAATACACGTATCTTTTAGAAACTGGGGGCTATGCCGATACACCTGGGAACGGACCGACGCAATCACGCCTAACGATGTTTGCTCGGTGGAAGATTTTTATTATTATTAGTCGCTCTTCGTTCGAAACCTTACATATTATTATTCTTATTACCGTTACCTTCGTTCGTAGGAAATAAATCGAAGGTAATTATAATAATATTCTATCTTCGGAACGAACTCTTAACACTTATATTATAATATTATATCATGCGTATGTGATGATGAGCACGTGAGCTAGCTAGCTAGCTATAGCTTATAGCTAGCTAGCTTATTAGATTCTTTTCGAAATGTTTTATTAAATCAACTATTCTTGAGTTAAAAAAGAGAACGAAGATAAATGAGGATATATATCCTCATTAAGTGTTAGCTATTTATCCTCTCATGGAGATTAGGCACTAGCTAGCTAGCTAGCTAGCTAGTGACCAGAACGGCGTTATTATAAACGACTTCGCGAACGGCACAACTGAAAACTCGACGAATACGTGCACTGGGGTAGATGATATGTTTTACAGCGGCGACTTGCTTTCTCCAAAAGGTGCACTCGGACAGATCTGGGTAAGTGCACCCAACTACAGTTGACACCTTGACCCTTCCGCTTTAAGTTGAATTTGCGGTGCGCGTTAAAAACATCTTCTGTCGACCTCTGACATCTCAGATACTCGCGCATCAGCCAGCGCGTCACAAAATTCTTACGCGTCACAAAATGGCGCAGATATCCGTGCCTGTAGCATGTGACACAATCATGAGACCCCCTTCGCCTCTGGTGCGGTTGAACCCCCCCTCCCGTTCTCCTCCGACAATCAGAATTAACGCTCGTCTCTGATATCAGGCCCTTCGTCTCGCTGCGCTTCTCATGCGCGGTGTTGTTACCCTTTACACTCAGCAATTGCAATTTCTTTTCGAAGATTGCACAGGCATTATGTCTAGTCTCGCAACCGTTTCCTCCGATGATTACCATAAACGACGGGGCTGTCATCTTCTGAACACCCATCAAAAACAAACAAATGCGCTGTCGCAACGGGTAGACATGAATCATCTACAAATAGAAGAGAATATCCCTCATATCGCATCAGGAGAGGAGTATATCCAGATGGATGAAAACGAGTTTGTCGTCATGTCTACAGTTTCCGATGCTAAACCGGATCCGCGCGGCAGTTTGTTTTGCTCAGATCTAGGGACAGAAGGCGACGTGCGAATCATTCCGAAAAATATCGGCGACAGAATAACCAACCACACATATCTAAGCCCGCCTCTAATTTCCAGCCACAGTTCACCAACAACCGATCAATATCATGGTCAAGCTTCGAATAAACTCCATCCAGATTGTATCGTCTGCGAAACAAATCTTGACTGGCACCGCAGAATCAAGGACAGTAGATATCCTGTAGATTTAAATGACGCACGACTTCAAGAGAATGCACGTCAATTTCACGATGAGCAACGCAAGTTGCTTATCCCTATGCAGTTGTGTGAAGAGGGACCAGATACTTTAGCGATGATGTCGAAACCATCTCATTCAGATGACGATGAAACAAAGTTTCCTTTACCAATAAACGTAACACATGACTCCAGTGTACCGTCACCAGGGGGGCAAATCGCGACTAAACATGACGGCATACCACAAGATATTAAATCAGTCCGAAAAGCCTTTTCCAGAGGAGCTAGGACTCTCGAATCATATTTCGACGAGGAGATCCACATCAGCTCAGATGATTACCGCGAATGGCTCTTAGATGCGAGCGATCTACTCATGCATCCAAGCTGGCAGTCAGCTGCAAACACTGAGAATGGCGTCGACTTCACTGATCTACACGCTGGGCTGTTCAACAGCAACTTTAAGATGTTCAACTCCCGGGCACAGAAGCGGACAAACAGTGCAGTTATAGAGTTGTTTTTGCAACGGCTGAATTCTTTGCGTTGCCCTTTTGTAAGGCGTATGAAAAAAGGAGGCAGTTTTTTTGCCAATGGCTATTTGAAAGGGTGTTACATCTCCAGTAATGACATTACTTACTTCCGTACTTCTTCTGATACCCACACAGCCGCCGAGAAGGACACCGATGCTGAACATGGATGCTACGCCACGCCCCGGAGCAAAGCTAGCGAGTTTGAAAAAGTACGTATGACAAAAGGCAACCCGATTTTGAATCCAGATTTTGCTGGCATAACGCCAATACCTCGTGATGCTGAAAGTATGCCACCAGCGGACACAGTTGATAGTCATGATCTCGCCGAGCAACTAAAATATTCAGAAGAAAATTCTGCGAGTGGCGTCAGAGGCAGACGGAGTACAGAGATAGGACAGAATGCCAGAAACACAGCATCTGTCGACCCCGACTTCTTTGGAGGTGATTTTGTACATGATATGTCAAGCTTGTTCACGTCAAACGGCGACATCAACTGGAGGTACAATGTAGAACGTCAAAGTTCTGGAGAACAGAAAGACACTAGAGAGATGTCCTTGGGCTTCAATCTATGCGAACTCTGTTCGTACAACCGCTTTATTCGAAAGAAGGCTGCTAGGTATTTCTACCATTGCCTCGTTCTGCTCGGAGCGGGTATTATTGAAGCAGCACAGGATAAATGCATCCCATATGGCGAAATTCATATCAGATATAGACGCGTCGACTCACAGTCAATCTAGGCACGCAGAATCTTGTTCAAAACTCCAAAAATACGACATTTGCGAGTGCTTCCGAGAGATGTTAAATAACTGATCCCTGGTTATCGAAAGTGAACGAGTCGATGTTGGTGCAAACCGAATTGTGCAACTTGTCGTCGATGCAAGCGCGCATGAGCGTCAGCAGTGCAAAACGTTCAGTCGTCTTTGAAGATGGTGACAAACGACATGCTTCAGTCAACCGCGGCAGTGTCGATTTCATCGGCATGAGTGTCAAATAGAACGAAGATTATTCCACAGCTTGATTACTCACCCTCACTGATCAAGATCATGACTGAGAGGTTTGGTTTAAACATAAAAGGCCACACTGCAGTTGGCTACGCCCAGATGTCGACTCAGCTTTCCGATCCTGGTTAATGACGACGCGCTAGTTTGTATTTTAAATTACATTTATGCATTCAGATACCTGCTTTCGATGGAAGCTTGTCGGAGAATGACGTCATTCTGCATCAACCAATAATACAATTTCCGCATTTAGCGAACTGGATGCAGAATCAGATTCGTGGGAGCAACAGATGCACTGCTGACAGCAAGTGAGGCGCAGGAGTGATGACACCGTCTAGACCTTCCTTCAGCTGACATATCATTTACGTGTGAGAGGAAAGAGAATATACGTATCGACAAGGAAGTAGAAATAACGCTATGTTCACATTAGGCCTCAACTCGATCCTTGTATACGCGTGCAGGCTGAAGGAACAGAGTGTTTGCAGGGCGCGCCTCGAGGCGACCATGGTTCTCATACAGTTTTGCGTTCACACCGTCGGGCTGGATACGACCCTCCTGCTTCCAAGCGACATAGTCCTCACGTGTGAACTTGGTAAAACCCCACTGGCGGGAGGTGACGATCTTCTGACGACCAGGAAACTTAAACTTCGCGCGGCGGAAGGCCTCGACAGCCTTCACACCATGCACGTCCTTGGTTCGGATGGAAAGCATGATCTGACCGATGGCGATACGCGCCGCAGTCCCCTGTACCTTGCCAAATGCACCGCGCATACCAGTTTGGAGACGATCTGCTCCGGCGCACGAAAGCATTTTGTTAATTCGAAGACAATGAAAGGGGTGGAGCCGGACTCGAAGATGGAATTGATCCTTGCCAGCGTTCTTCACCATGTACTTGTTGGCTGCGATGCGTCCGGCCTCCATTGCTTCGGATGAGACCTGCTCTTTTTCGAAACTGTTGGTTTTGAAGCAAGTCAGAAATATTACAGGTGGAACGGATTTTGCTTGGAAAAGGGTCCTGAGCCGGGTCTAGGCCCACGACAAACTGGTAGGGCTTAAGGTGAATATGTTTAACCATTTGCTTCCCGTAAGTAATACGAGGTAACGCGGAGAAGAAAAAGCACACGCACGACGTGAAAACCCGAAAGAAACATGTCTGCCCGTATTTAATACTGCGTAAAACCAAGACGTAGCGTTTCGCTTTGTGACTCAAGACTTGAAAAACCCTAACAAGCCGGTTTGCGGCCGAGTGTCAAGAAACATCGCGCAGGATCGCAGGCCACATCATATGATGAAGGTTGAGTGCGACCACATGTGCAGAGATTGCTCCGCGTCATTTTTCTACAAATCAGAGCTCTCACCTTACGAGATGTACGCAAGTAGGAAACGCGTCCACCGAGTATTTCTTCATTCCCGCATCATAGATGCGGATTTTCGGGTCAGGCACGCCGCGGCAGTACCTAGACTTTGGGTAAGGTTTGTTCTTGATCACGCGGTAGCACTTTGCTGGACGCCGTGCCATGGCAACAACTTGGTCTTTAGATACACAACAGGCGTGCCGGAAGGGCGGCTGTATGCTTAGGGTTTAATCTGAAGATGGGCAAAAACAAGCTGTTAAGAAGACGCGATTCGGAAAATTTCGTTTACTATTTATAATAATACTTGAAAACAACTTTGGAATAATGTACTACTTTCATTTCCGTTGTCATACATGTATGATAATAAGATGTAATATATGTAATAATAGCAGGTATTTTAAAGTTTCAATGATATGATATTATTAAGATCTTAAGGACAGTGGTGACGTAATTATTTTAAAACCGACCTTTTGGAAAATCATACTGTTTGCTCATGGGAGTACTCTCGCACACTCGCGGAGAAATGCAGCCCAGTTGTATTGTATGCTCTACACCATATAAAATTTTATCACGCCTTTATTTATTTTGCTGACGATGAACCCATTCTACATCAAAACCTGCTGCTGGTACGGAAGTGGTACTTAATACTGTACGTAAAAGGGAAATTACGGCTTTTGTGCTCTTTATTTGCAGAAGTGGAAATAAAGAGGACATAAAAAGAGGACAAGGCAAAACGCCCACACCAACTGTTGCGAGGAGTTTCTGAATTTCACGTTATCTAAATCATGTCGCTGGCGTTGTCTAGGCCACTCCTACCTCGATGCTCGGATATGCGTGTGGCCAAGCTCTCGTCGTCAGCACGTATAGGTCGAGCAAACCGTAACCGGATATCAAAAAAATCTGTCACGTCGACGGTGGACAGATGTTGTCTTCCTTCTGCTCTGTCTGAGGCTCCCTCTGTCGTGACAGTCGACCTTGGCGAACGTTCATACCCAATTTACATTGGTTCGGGGCTTCTTGACGACGGCGATCTCATTCGCAAGCACGTACCTGGCCGTACCGCTCTTGTGGTGACAAATGAAACGATCGCACCTCTATATCTTGATCGCACGGTCGCGGCGCTCGAATCTAAAGGAGACCTCCGGGTGGAAGTCATCATTCTACCCGACGGCGAGAAATATAAGACTGTTGACGTTCTCATGAAAATATTCGACAAAGCTCTCGAATCTAAACTCGATCGTCAAACCACCTTCGTTGCCCTTGGTGGGGGTGTCATCGGAGATATGACTGGTTTTGCAGCTGCTTCATATCAGAGAGGCGTGCATTTTGTGCAAGTTCCGACTACAGTTATGTCAATGGTCGACTCTTCCGTCGGGGGGAAGACAGGTGTGAACCACCCAGGAGGAAAAAATATGATCGGGGCATTCTATCAACCCCGTTGCGTAGTTGTTGATATCGACACGCTGGACACCTTGCCTGATCGTGAGTTTTCCTCGGGTCTTGCTGAAGTGGTCAAGTATGGCCTCATTCGCGATCGAGAATTTTTCGAATGGCAGGAGGCGAACGTTGAAAAGCTTATGGCCAGGAAGGCAGGAACACTCGTACATGCTATTGAAAAATCATGCATTAACAAAGCAGAGGTTGTCGCACTTGATGAAAGGGAAGGAGGCGTGCGTGCAACTTTGAATCTTGGTCATACATTTGGGCATGCAATTGAAACTGGAGTAGGATATGGAGAATGGTTGCATGGTGAGGCTGTTTCTGTCGGAATAGTGATGGCTGCATTTATGTCTGAACGCTTGGGCTGGATTGATCAAAGTATCTTTAAACGAACCACAAGTTTGCTTGAAAAGTACAGGTTGCCTGTCCAGGTCCCGTCATTAATGACTAAGCAACTGTTTATGAATTTCATGGCCATAGATAAGAAGTCAGAAAACGGTCAAGTTCGTTTCATCCTCCTGAGAGGCGAACTAGGCGGTTGCGTTTTTACCGGAGATTTCGACCAGTCGAAGCTCGAGGAAACTTTGGATAGTTATGTGAAGGCAGATTGAGATCTTCTACACGTACTCTTGTGAGTATCCTCTGTTCTTGAAACCTCTGTTCTTGAAAGCTATTTGGTCCAGTGTCATTACTTTTAATGGGCGATCGTCAACCTTAGTGACAATGGAATTGTTTCTCTGAGAATATGAGTAAAATTCACAAAACTTTCTTGCGTGCTTAAACCAAAGTGGAAAACTAAACGAATTTCCTCGGTGGAGGGATTCGGCGCATGTACAGCTTCTGTCCATGCATTGTTGCAACTTGAAAATGTCTTTGATGACATTCGCTAGCAAGCATGTTCGAGTTTAGCCCAATGCTGCGTATTTTGTTATTACCTGCCTTCATTAAAAATAAAGGCATGCAGTCTCCGCGAATACTCCGCTGCACGACTTTTTCCCCATCAGTTGAGTTTGGAGGGAAAGACTCCGGGCGGTTATGAGAATGTCCTGCATTAAATCTGTTCTTGATCCCAATTTTAGCTAGATTAGACGCATAAATATTCTGAATTGCCTTCGTGTTCTGAGTTTCTTCAATACAGCAATCCAGAAAAGGCCTTTTTAGAGAAGAAGTGAGCTTGGCAATGCACAACAGATCTATTACCAAAGTAATTGAGTACGTGGAAGCCATGATCGCAATCATGAAGAAGACAGTCTCAGAAATCGCGTCAAATACTCGATACGAAGTCGGAAATGTAGATATAGATTCAACACATTCAAAAAAGTTTGGTAAAGACGGAATGAAAATCCACGCCCTGTGGATATCCAAATGGAATGTGTGAAATGTATAACAATGCGGATCAGCAGTCATCTGCACGATTCCATGCACGGATATAAAGTGAAATGTCCCTGTCACGCTTCTTGATTTCCTTGCCCATCGATCATCTCTCATTTGAGCGGCAATGCAAAGAAAGGAAGTCAATGCGTAATCAATTGATGGTGTCTGATCACCAGCTTTGGAACTAATGGTGTTTGTCCTTCCTGACGACGCATGAAAGCAATTGTCATATCCGTCTTCACGTGGAAGTCCAGCCTCAAGGTTCGAAAATTGTAGGGCAGTTTTATACATCCGCTCTCTGTAAGTATACAGTTTTATATGAAGCATCCTCAATGGCGAACCAAAATAGCATAAGTTACACATAGCGGTTGGCAAGGACAACAAACTGTCGTGCGATGACTCTGAATAAACCATTTTGAATTCGAACAACAGCAGAAATAAAATTTGCTTCTGACAACGGGGAATTCCGAAACACGCACTCAACTGGCCAGCCTGCGCTTCTTGAGATAACAGTCTGATGGAGACATTGTGAGCAAAGGAAACACTCCGGTGCGAAGAAAACAAGTCAGGGACAATCGAATTAGCAAAACCATCTTGTTTCGTCATCTTCCCGTACGAGCGCCACGCTTGTTGGAGTGTGCTTCTCGTCAAAAGCGTAAGGTAAATGTCATAAGATATTTGGCCGACAGATGACGTAGAAACATGTAAATCAGACAGAGCGAAGGTTCCAGTCCTACATTTATTATTTTCCATGATGCTCAGGTCATGGTTTGGGAACACCACCAACCGACAGCAAAAGTTTCGTTCAGTTGAATGTCGGGCGCTATTTTGTGATGCGGAAAGGTTGATGGTGAAAGCGCTTGCTGATGTAAAGTGAATAGGACTTTTCCCTCTGTCAATCCTTTTTACGTCAACTTTTTGGTACCGAAGGTACAAGTTATGAGATCGAATGTGAGCTGAGCTGCGATCAGTCAGCGAGTTGGCTACGATCGGCAAGGACTCGCGGATATCCGATCGGCAAACATGCGAAGGAGAAAACGATACTTGTTCAAGGTAGAATTTCTCAGTCGCCGTTTCATAGGGGTGGACCGTAAACGGTGTTGTGCGTTGGTATTCCAGAGGCTCGCAAGTTAGCACCAAGTCCGGGAAAAACAGGGCCGTCGGGTGCTTCGTGCAAAGGAAACAGGGGCAAGCGTAATTTGAAGGGGTGATGCAGGAAATAATGAATAAGCTATATGTCACATGCACCGCCAGTGAACGGCGCATTTTCCAGCCCACTTTGGCTTCTCCAGACCATTGAGAGAAGAATCCTCTGGCTCAACTGTTTTCGACACACATAATATATTCGATACAGCAGTAGCTAGCAGGTACCTTCGTAATGTTTATTTATTATCCGATCAAAATTGTTTTTACGGTGCGACGTGTGTATAAAAAGTGTTATATAATTAAAATAAAGTCGTTTGTATATTATTGTACGAACGAACGAAACTTACGAATGAAGGTATTAAATAAGTCGTATTTTTCCAATCTGAGCATAAACAAATCTGGTTATTTGATACATGTTATTCGGCATAGCCGTTGATTACAGGACTCAATGTCAACAACATATTGAAAAATGTGCAGTCACCTGGTATCGTTAATCAAACACCACGGTCTATTCGCTCATACATTGTCGCCATTTTTACACCCAATCCAACGTTTTTTTTAACTCGTTTAACTCGTAAATCTTGGTTTACCTCTTGACACACGTCACTGAATCCAAGGGTATTAACA
>JGI20158J14315_10001148_pt1 | contig 19588 bp, 28 predicted proteins | sample COG_08_FD_14315 | JGI IMG/M metagenome (IMG submission 14315)
TAAAAAGAGGAAAAAAGAAAATATTAAAAAGAAATGGAAAAGTTTATAAAAAGCTTTCTGAACATGTAGGTTTAATTCCACTTGTAATGATTTCTCCATCTGATAGAGACTTGATTCAAGAAGGTAGTTCATTAAGAAGAAAATTTATTGATAGTATCATCTCTCAAAACAACAAGTTGTACTTAAATAATATTATTAATTATCACAAAGTTTTAAATCAAAGAAATGCTTTATTAAAATATTTTAATAAAACTAATTCTTTTGATAAAGTCAACATTGGTATTTACAACCAGCAATTATTTGAACTAAGTAAACCAATTCATGAAACAAGGAAAATATTTTTTAAAAATTTTTCGCCCGTATTTTTAAATCATTATAATTCAATAAGTCAAAACAAAGAAGAAATAAATATATCTTTTCAAAGTCAATTAGAATTTGAAACTTTAGAGTCTTTGTTAGAGAATAGTATTAAAAAAGATAGAATTCTTCAATACACTAGTTGCGGAATTCATAAAGATGATTTAGTAATGGAAATCAATGGTTATCCAATCAAAAAATATGGAAGTCAAGGTCAACAAAAATCATTTTTAATAGCTTTAAAATTAGCACAATTTGATTACTTGAAATCAGAATGTAATTCATCACCAATTTTATTGCTTGATGATGTTTTTGATAAGCTTGATAATGGCAGAGTTAAACAACTAATTCAATTGGTTAACGATAATTTATTTGGTCAAATTTTTATTTCCGATACTGATTTTGAAAGAACTAATAAAATTATTCAAGAAATAGATTCAACACATAAAATATTTAAATTATGAAAAGAAATTTTGAATCAAAAAGTATTAAAAATATTCTTGGAAAATTAATTGACAGTTCTTCAAATTTAAATTCTGGACTTAATAATATAAAAGTTCAAAAACTCTGGAAAGAGGTTATGGGTTCTAATGTTAATTCATATACAAATGAGGTAATATTAAAAAACAAGACTCTATACGTAAACCTAAACTCATCTGTTCTAAGACAGGAACTTAGTTACGGAAAACAAAAAATAGTTGACCTACTAAACAAGGAGCTAGGCAAGAAAATTATTCTGAAAATAGTATTAAGATAAAATATCTTCAATTGAAAAATGAAAAGAACCTTCAATCTCTGCATTTTCGTCGCTATCTGATCCGTGAACTGCGTTTTCACCCATGGATGTTGCATACAAGCTTCTAATAGTTCCTTCAGCGGCTTCTGCTGGATTTGTTGATCCAATTAATTTTCTAAACTCGTTAACAGCATTATCTTTTTCTAAGATTGCAGCTACAATTGGACCTCTACTCATAAACGAAACTAATTCACCAAAAAATGGACGTTCATTGTGAACTTCATAAAATTTTTCTGCTTTTTCTTTACTTAATTTAGTTAGTTTCATAGCAATGATTTTAAATCCAGCGCTATTAATTTTTTCTAAAATTGCACCAATATGGCCATTTTCAACAGCATCTGGTTTAATCATCGTAAAAGTTCTATTACTCATTTTAAAAATTTTCTGCAAACCTAAGAAAAAAATGAATTCAATTGTAATGAACATAATTTGTATTTTTATAATGTGATAAACGTAACTATTATTGGAACTGGAAATTTAGCATTTCATTTAAGTAAAGTTTTTTTAAAAAACCAAAAAATTAATTTGGTTGAAATATGCGGCAGAAAAAAGAATTTACCCATAGAATTTAATCATTATATAAATTATTCTAATAATATTTCAAGAATTAAAAATTCGGATATCTGTTTTATCTGCGTTTCTGATGATCAAATAGAAAATATTTCGAAAAATTTACAAACAGAGGATAGTACTATTGTCTTGCATTGTTCTGGATCTACATCAATTGATGTATTATCAAATCATAATTCTTATGGAGTTTTTTATCCTCTTCAAACCTTTAGCTTAAAAAAAAACATAAATTTTAGTAATATTCCTATAATTATAGAGGGAAATTCCAATAAAAATTTAAATATAATAAGAGATTTGTCATTAATGCTTTCTAACAAAGCATTAAAAGCATCTAGTAAACAAAGATTAGCTATTCATATTTCAGCTGTATTTACAAATAATTTTACAAATTACATGAGAATTGTAGCAGATGAAATTCTAAAATCAAATGAAATTGATACTAAAATTTTAAATCCATTAACTTTTGAAACATTCGATAAATTAAAATATTTATCATCAAAAGAAGCTCAAACTGGACCTGCAATAAGAAATGATTTAAAAACAATAAAAAAACACTTAAATTTATTGAAAGGAACAGGCCATGAAAAAGTTTATGAAACTATTTCATCTCAAATTATAAAATTAGAAAATGAACTATAAAGAAAAACTTAATAAAGTTGAAACATTTGTTTTTGATGTTGATGGTGTTTTTACTGATGGAAAAATTATAGTAGATAGTCAAGGAAAAGAATCCAGATTATTTAACACCAAAGATGGAATTGCTGTAAAGTTAGCAAACGACCTAGGGTATAATATAGCTATAATAACAGGAGCAAATAATAAAGGTATAAAAGATAGAATGAATAGATTAGGTATTAAAAATGTTTTTCTAAACTCAAGTGACAAAGTAAAAGATCTTTTAAATTTCTCAAAAACTAACAATATTAATCTAGAAAAAACCGTTTACATGGGTGATGACCTTCCTGATACATTCCCAATGAAATTAGTTTATTTAAAAACATGTCCTAATGATGCTGCTCCTGAAGTTAGAGAAATATCTGATTATATTTCTAATAAAAAAGGGGGAGAAGGATGTGTTAGAGATATTATTGAACAAACACTTAAAGTTCAAGGAAATTGGGATTTAAACAAAAAAAATCAAAACATTTAATTAATGTTTTTTGAAAAATTAAAAAACTATAACGTTCTGTTAGCTTCAAATTCGAAAAGAAGACACGAACTTCTTAATCAACTTGGAGTTGAATTTAAAATCATAAGTCAAGATATAAACGAGTCTTTTTCAAATAAGTTAAAAAGTAGTGCGATAACAGATTATTTAGCTAAAAAAAAATCGTCCTTGTTAGTTAAAAACTTAAAAAAAAATGAATTACTTATAACATCGGATACTATAGTTTGGCATAATGATAAAGCTCTTGGTAAACCCAAAAATAGAACTGAGGCATTTAAAATGATTAGATCACTAGAAAATTCTTCTCATGAAGTAATTACCTCTATTTGTATATCCACATTAAATTTTCAAGTAATTGTTAATGAAAAAACTTTAGTTTATTTTGATAATATTGATGAAAGTGACTTGTTATATTATACAAAAACACATGAAGTTTTAGATCGTGCAGGTAGCTATGGAATACAAGACTATATTGGGCATGTAGGTGTAAAAAAAATAGAAGGTTCTTACAGCAATGTATTAGGCTTCCCAACAAATCTATTTGTAAAAACAATTAATTCTATGAACTTATGAAATGGATTAAAGCTTATAATCTAATTTTAATAATAAATTGTATTTATATAATATGTTTTATAATTCTAACCTATAATTACACTTTATAAATGTCTACAATTGATTGGACTATTCTTATCTGTACAATTTCTTTTATAGTTATTTACGGTATCTATAAAACTAGAAAATTCAACACTATTAAAGATCATCTAAAAGGTGGAGGATCAGCTAATTGGTTGACTATAGGCCTTTCGGTAATGGCTACTCAAGCTAGCGCAATAACATTTTTATCTACACCAGGTCAAGCTTATGACGAAGGCATGGGATTTGTACAGTTTTATTTTGGATTACCGTTAGCCATAATTGTAATTTGCATGGTATTTATTCCAATATATCATAAACTTAAAGTATATACAGCTTATGAATATTTAGAACAACGATTCGATAGAAAAACCAGAACACTTGCTGCAATTTTATTTTTAGTTCAGAGAGGATTAGCTGCTGGTATTACAATTTTTGCTCCTGCTATTATTTTATCAACCATTTTGGGATGGGATCTAAAACTATTAAATCTTTCTATAGGATTATTAGTAATAATTTACACAGTAAGTGGAGGCACTAAAGCAGTAAGTATTACACAAAAACAACAAATGTTTGTAATAATGAGTGGAATGATAATAGCCTTTATTATTATTCTTAATTCTCTTCCCCAAAATATTAACTTTAGTGAAGCTTTAAAAATGGCTGGAATAGGTGGAAAAATGGAAATTGTGAATTTTTCCTTTGATTTAGAAAAAAAATATACTTTTTGGAGTGGCATTACTGGGGGCTTCTTTTTAGCTCTATCATATTTTGGAACTGACCAGAGTCAAGTTCAAAGATATCTGTCTGGAAAGTCTGTTAAAGAGAGTCAATTAGGCCTTATGTTTAATGCTGTATTAAAAATTCCAATGCAATTCTTTATTCTACTTACGGGAGTAATGGTGTTTGTATTTTTTGAATTTAATACTACTCCGGTCAACTTCAATCCGCAAGTAACTAATTATTTAGAACAGGTTCAAAATGAAGATTATATTATTGAAAAAGAAAAATTCATTTCTCTTAGAAATGAAAAAAGAAGTTTACAAAAAAAATATATTGAGAATATTGGATTTGAAGCTGAAAAAAATATAGAAAAAGAAATCATACAACTTCATAATAAAGAAAAAGAAATTAGACAAAATGTAAAAGAAATTACAGCTAAAATAGCTCCATCTTCAATTGAGTATAATGATTTAGATTATATTTTTATTTTTTTCATACTTAATTATCTTCCAAAAGGAGTTATAGGCCTATTACTTGCTGTGATACTAAGTGCAGCTATGTCATCTACGGCATCAGAGCTAAATGCGTTATCTACAACAACTGTTATTGATATATACAAACGAAATCATATTGAAAAAAAATCAGAAAATCATTATCTAAAAGCCTCAAAAGTATTTACAGTTATGTGGGGAATAATTGCAATTATTTTTGCAAGTTTTGGATCCCTTTTTGAAAATTTAATTGAGCTTGTTAATTTAATTGGTTCAATTTTTTACGGAACCATTTTAGGTATTTTCATGGTAGCTTTCTTTTTTAAAAACATAAAAGGAAATCAAGTGTTTTATGCAGCCTGTGTTTCACAAATTTTAATTTTTATGATATACGGATTTACAGAAATAGGATATCTATGGTTAAATTTTATAGGAGCAATTTTAACAATACTAATTTCAAACTTAATTAAAAAAAATTCTTAGATTAATTATTCGAAACATATATCAAAGTTTTATTCAATATTTTTATTGAGTATTTAAATTTGGAATTGTATACATGGAATAAGTTCCCTTTTAAATTAGTTTGTTCTCCATTTTTGGCCAAATGGCATGAGTGAACCATAAACAACTCATTATCTTGCCGAGGTTCTTGAATACTTAATGTCATCGTTTATTAATCCAACTTTTTGAGAAAGTTTTGATAAAGGACTTGTTTGAGGTGTTTTAATTTGTGAAAAATAAAAAAACGAAAAAAATACAGTAAAAAATGAAATAAATAATCTTTTGTAGATTATCTAAATTTGGAATGATCTTTGTTTTAACATTATAAAAATATAAAATTGAAGATATATCAAATTAATACAAAACAAAATTTACCTATTTCTGTTAAAGAAGCTTGGGAGTTTTTAAGTAGTCCAAATAACCTTGCAGAAATAACACCCAAATACATGAATTTTAAAATTTTAAGTGGAGCTGACAAATCAATATTTGCTGGACAAATTATTCAATATAAAGTCACGCCAGTTTTAGGAATTACATTAAAATGGGTTACCGAAATTACTCACGTAAAGCAAAATGAATATTTTGTTGATGAACAAAGGTTTGGCCCCTATTCTTTATGGCACCACAAACATTTCATTAAAGAAATTGATGGTGGAATAGAAATGGAAGATATTGTAGATTATAAAATACCTTTTGGATTTTTGGGCCAAATTGCTCATTCATTATTTATAGAGAAAAAACTCAGACAAATTTTTAATTATAGAGAAAAAAAACTAGTAAAACTTTTTGGTAAATTATAATATTATGAGAAAAAATATTCTATTCATTGGTGGATCAACAGGAATTGGATTCGAAACAATAAAACAAATTCACAATCAACATAACNTTTATGTTGCATCCAGAACTAATGACAATTTTAATGATTTAAATGTCAATTATATNAAATATGATGTTTTAAACGATGAATTAAACACCGGTTTAATCCCTGAGGAGTTACATGGTTTCGTATACTGTCCTGGAAGTATTAATCTAAGACCTTTTAGAAGTCTAAAACTTAGCACATTTGAAGAAGATTTGAATATAAATTTTTTATCAATGGTTAAGTCCNTACAAAAAGTAATAAACAATTTAAAAAAATCTGGAAACTCTAGTGTAGTATTGTTTAGTACAGTAGCTGTTAAAGTCGGGATGCCATTTCATACAAGCGTTTCAGCTTCAAAAGGTGCTATTGAAGGTTTTGCTAGATCATTAGCAGCAGAGTATGCACCTGGACTGAGAGTCAACGTTGTTGCACCCTCTCTTACAGATACCCCAATGGCTGAAAGGTTTTTAAATAATGAATTAAAAAAAGAAAAAGTTGGAAGTAAACATCCACTAAAAAGACACGGAAATCCCAACGATATTGCTAATTCAGTTGTACATTTATTAAGTGATAACAGCTCATGGATTACAGGTCAAATATTTGGAATTGACGGAGGAATGTCTTCAATTAATCTCTCATAATTGAAAAAATCAATTTCAATTTTTTGGTTTAGAAGAGATCTAAGAATAGATGATAACAGAGGTTTATACAATGCTTTAAAAGAAAATAAATGTGTATTACCGATTTTTATTTATGACAAAAAAATTTTAGATAAATTAAAAAAAAATGATCATAGAATTGAATATATAAATTATTCGATTTCAAAAATAAATGATCTTTTGTCTAAAAAAAACAAATCAATCTCTTGCTTCTATGGAAATCCCAAAGAAGTGTTTCTTAGAATTATAAATCAGTTTGAGATAAAAAAAGTATATACAAATAGAGATTATACTCCCTACTCAATAAAAAGAGATCATATTATTAAAAAATTACTAAATGAAAATAAAATAGAATTCTTCGATTTCAAAGATCATGTGTTATATGAAAAAAATGAAATTGTTAAAGATGATGGGATGCCCTATAAAGTTTACACTCCATTTTCTAAAAAATGGATTAATAAAATGAATATACAAGGCGTTCCTAATTATCCATCAGAAAATTTAATTGAAAAATTACTAAGTGATAATAATGTTTTTAATACAAAATCCATTGGATTTACAAAATCCGGGATTAAGTTTTTAAAGAATGATACATCTTATGAAATAATTAATAATTACGAATCAAAAAGAAATTTTCCAAGTTCTAACGGTACATCTAAAGCAGGCGTGCAATTAAGGTTTGGAACTATTAGTACAAGAAAATTAATAAAGAAAGCATATAAATCAAATAACAACACTTACTTAAAAGAATTGATTTGGAGAGAATTCTTTCAACAAATTCTTTATCATTTCCCTAGAACAGTTATAGAAAGTTTTAAACCAAAATATGAAAGAATAGAATGGTTAAATAATGAAAATGATTTTAATAAATGGTGTAATGGTCAAACTGGATATCCTTTAGTAGATGCTGGAATGAGAGAATTAAATAAAACAGGCTTTATGCATAACCGAGTTAGAATGGTTGTAGGAAGTTTTTTGTGTAAACATTTACTTATTGATTGGAGATGGGGTGAAGCATATTTTAGAGAAAAATTATTTGATTATGAAACAGCTAGCAACGTTGGTAACTGGCAATGGGTTGCAGGATGTGGTGTAGATGCTGCTCCGTACTTTAGAATCTTTAACCCACATGAACAACTTAAAAAATTTGATAAACACTTTTTTTATATAAAAAAATGGGTTCCTGAATTTGAAACTGATAAATATATTAGTCCAATAATTGATCACAAAGAAGCCAGAGAAAGATGTCTTACAACCTATAAAAAAGCTTTAAACAATTGAATATAAATTTAATTTTTCCAAATCAACTTTTCGAAAAAAGTATAGCTTTTAAGAACTCAAATATCACTTTTTTGATTGAAGAATATTTATTTTTCAATCAATTTAAATTTCACAAGCAAAAAATATTATTTCATAGAGATTCAATGATAAATTACTATAGTTTTCTTAAAAACGAAGGTCTAGAAGTGAAATATATTAACTCATATGAAAAAGAATCTGATGTTAGAGTTTTTCTTAAAAGTATTAATATAAAAGAAATTAACATCTACAATCCTGTTGACAACTGGCTAGAAAAAAGAATTGTTTCTTCGTGTCTGAAAGAAAATATAAAAATTAATATTCATGAAAATCCTCTTTTTCTAACAAAAAAAAGTGAATTGACTCCTTTTTTTAGTCCTACTAAAAAAAAACTTTTTCAAACGACTTTTTATAAAAATCAAAGAATAAAATTTAATGTCCTTTTAAACAATGAAAACAAACCTGATGGAGGTAAATGGACCTATGATGAGATGGAGGTAAATGGACCTATGATGATTTAAATAGAAAGAAATATCCAAAAAACAAACAAACTCCAATTATTGATTATTCTTTTCTTAAAAGTAACAGTCACAGTGACTCAATAAAATACGTTTCTAAGTATTTTTCTAAAAACTATGGGGAATTAAATAGCTCACAATTATATCCAACAGATTTTAAAACATCCAAACAATGGTTTTCAAATTTCCTAAAAACTAGATTTGATGAATTTGGAATTTATGAAGATGCTATTTTAATAAATGAATCCATAATAAATCACAGTATTTTATCTCCTCTTGTAAATTCAGGTTTATTAAACCCAAAATATATTTTAGAAGAATCAATTAAGTTTTATAAAAAAAATAATATTCCGCTAAACTCTGTAGAAGGATTTATTAGACAAATAATTGGTTGGAGAGAATTTATAAGGGGTGTATACGTATGTAAAGGATCTGAAGAAAGAACTAAAAATTACTGGAACTTCGATAGAAAAATTCCAAAATCATTTTACAATGGTTCTACAGGGATAGATCCAATAGATGATACAATAAAAAAAGTTAATAAATCTGGATATGCCAATCACATAGAAAGATTAATGATTTTGGGGAATTTTATGGTTTTATGTGAATTTGATCCTAACGAAGTATATAAATGGTTTATGGAACTTTTTGTAGATTCTTATGATTGGGTAATGGTTCCAAATGTATATGGCATGAGTCAATTTGCTGACGGAGGATTGATGTCTACTAAACCCTATATAAGTAGTAGTAACTACATAATTAAAATGAGTGACTATAAGAAAGGTAGTTGGAGTGAAATTTGGGATGGATTATTTTGGACATTTATGGACAAACAAAGAGAGTTTTTTAAAAAAAATCCTAGAATGAGAATGCTTATAAGTAGTTATGATAAAATGGATCTATTAAAAAAAGAGAAGTTACTTTTAGATGCAGATAATTTTATAAAAAATTTATGATATGAATAATCTTGATCCTATTCAAATTGATAGAGTTATAGAAATGGCATGGGAAGACAGAACTCCTTTTGAAGCTATTAAATTTCAATTTGGTCTAAACGAAAAAGAAATCATCACACTGATGAGAAGAGAGATGAAATCAAAAAGTTTTGCTATGTGGAGAAAACGAGTTCAAGGAAGAAAAACGAAACATCTTAAGTTAAGAGATGATACTGTTAATAGATTTAAATGTACAAGACAGAGGACAACAGGAAATAAAATATCAAAGCGAAATTAAATTCTTTCAATTTTGGCTCCAAGGGCTCTCAGCCTCTCATCAATATTCTCATATCCCCTGTCAATTTGTTCAATGTTGTGAATAATGCTTTCTCCTTTGGCTGACAGAGCAGCAATTAATAGTGAAATACCAGCTCGTATGTCAGGTGAGACCATTGTAGTTGCCTTAAGTTGTGAATTAAAATCATGTCCGATTACATTTGCTCTGTGAGGATCACATAAAATTATTTTAGCTCCCATGTCAATCAATTTATCAACAAAAAACAATCTACTTTCAAACATTTTTTGATGAATCAAAACACTTCCTTTTGCTTGGGTAGCTACCACTAAGATTATGCTCAATAAATCGGGTGTAAACCCAGGCCATGGAGCATCAGAAACAGTTAAAACTGATCCGTCAATATAATTTTGAACTTCATAACCGTCTTTGTGTTCATCAATAAAAATATCATCATTATGTTTTTCTAACTTAATTCCAAGCTTTCTAAAAACATTTGGTATTTGACCAAGATTTTCCCAACTAACATTTTTTATAGTAATTTGACTTTTAGTCATAGCTGCCAAACCAATCCAACTTCCAATTTCAATCATATCTGGCAAAACTTTGTGAGTACAACCATTTAAAGTTTTAACTCCATTTATAATCAATAAATTTGAACCAATTCCAGAAATATCAGCACCCATAGCTTGTAACATTTTACAAAGCTGTTGTATATAAGGTTCACAAGCCGCATTATAAATTTCAGTTTTTCCAGTTGCTAAAACAGATGCCATCAAAACATTAGCGGTACCTGTAACAGATGCCTGATCAAGTAAAATAAATGAACCTTTTAACTCTGTAGCTTCGACTCCGTAGAAATATTCTTCTTTATTATATCTAAAAGAAGCTCCTAGTTTAATTAAACCTAGAAAATGAGTGTCTAATCTTCTTCTACCTATTTTATCACCTCCAGGTTTAGGAATATAACCCTTCCCAAATCGTGCTAAAAGAGGTCCAACTATCATGATCGAGCCTCTTAAGCTGCTTCCTTTAGTTTTAAATTCTTTAGAATTTAAATAATCAACATTAACATCATCTGCTTGAAAAGAGTATTTGTTTTTATTTATTCTGATTACTTTGACACCTAAAGAACTCAATAAATCAATTAATTTTAAAACATCAATAATTTCAGGAATATTATCAATTATAATTTTTTCTTTAGTAAGTAAACAAGCACAAATTACCTGTAAAGCTTCGTTTTTTGCTCCTTGAGGAGTTACTTCACCTTTTAATTTAACACCACCTTGTATTGAAAAAGTACCCATTTTAAAAAAATTAATTATTATTTCTTTTTTTAAAATTTCTGTAATGCTTTTTGTTGTTTTTATGGACAGGTGTTTTCCCAAATTTCTTGTTTGTAAGCTTAATTAAATTTTGAGAATCAGACAATTGCTTGTAATCTGAAGAGTAAGTTATTTTTCCGTTTGAAAGCTCACTTAAATGATTAAAAATCACATCATCTTCTACTGTATCTTTATTCCAATTTAAAAAACACTTTTTCATGTGATTTGCTATAACATAAATAAGTTCTTTTTTCATATCTCCTTCTTCCCAATTAATAGCAATATCTATCATACGTTTAATATTATTTCCATAAAAACGATATTTAGGAAAATTCTGGGGATATTTTAATTTATCAGGTTTTTGATTAAACACTTCTTTTGAAGGAAGAGGATATGGACAGTCAATATCTAAAGCAAAGTCAGACATAATAAATAATTGATCCCATAATTTATGTTGGAATTCAGGAACATCTCTCAAATGAGGGTTCATATTTCCCATAACACCTATAATTGCTTTTGCCAAATTACTTCGTTCATCTCTGTTTTCACATGCTAAAGCTTGATCAATCATCTTGTGTAAATGTCTTCCATATTCTGGAATTATAAGTTTAGTGCGTTCCGTGTTGTATTGTAAGTTATCTATCAATGTTAGGGTAATTTAAAAAATGAAGTTTAGCAAATTTAATAAAATTAAATCATAATGAAATTATTCCATCAATCTTTGAAGCTAATTTATATTTTTTTATAATAATACTAGGTGATTTCATAGTGGCTGTAATAGAAAAGCTTGTGAATTTATTATTTGAAGAAGTTCTGGATGAAATTTCAACATTTTTAACATCATCAAAAATAGATTTAAGTTTGTTTATATTTTTAGTCTCAGACTTGACAATGAACTTAAATCTGTATAAACTAGGCCATTTCGAAGATTCAGACAATTGTTTTTCTAATCTTTCATAAAAATTTTTATTATCATCAATCACAATGCAAATATATGTAGAAAGTACTATTATTTGTTTATTTTGCAATTCATATTATGAATAAAAAAATTTTAATAACTGGTGGGCCAGGAACTGGAAAAACTGAGCTTATTAATGGATTAGAAAATCAGGGTTTTAATTGTGAAAAAGAAATTAGTAGAGAAATTACGGAAAATGAACAGAAAAAAGGTGTAGAACAATTTTTTTTAAAAGACCCAATTGAGTTTAGTAAAAGATTAATGATTTTAAGGTCAAATCAATATAATAAAATTCAAAATGTAAATTTTACATTTTTTGACAGAGGGGTACACGAAATAATTGCTTATTTAAATTTTATGAATATTAAATATGATAATTTTTTTACTGAAAGAGCAAAAAAAGTAGTCTATGATAAAATTTTCATTCTTCCCCCTTGGAAAGAAATATATGTAAATGATACTCAACGTTATGAAAGCTTTGAACAATGTAAGCATATTCATAATGAGATTATAAATATTTACAAGGAATTTAAGATTGAAATAATTATGTTAGAAAAAAACAGTGTAAATGAGAGAATCAGCAATATATTAAAGTTTTTAAAAGAATAAATATGAATATTATATTTATGGGAACCCCTGATTTTGCAGTTGAATGCTTGGACATTCTGGTAAAATCTGCACATAATATTATTGCGGTTATTACATCTGAAGATAAGCCAGCTGGAAGGGGACAAAAAATAAAAATATCTGATGTAAAAAAATATTCAATAAAAAAGAATTTAAAAATATTACAACCCAAAAATTTAAAAAATTCGGATTTTATAAGCGAAGTAAAATCTTTAAAACCCGATGTTTTTATAGTTGTAGCTTTTAGGATGCTTCCTAAAATTTTATGGGAAATTCCAAAAAAAGGAACTATTAATTTACATGCATCATTATTACCAAATTTAAGAGGAGCTGCTCCTATACATTGGGCAATTATTAAAGGATTTAAAGAAACTGGCGTTACTACATTTTACATAAATGAAAATATTGACTGTGGAAAAATAATAGAGCAAAAAAAGATTTCTATTTTAAAAAATGAAAATACAGGAGATTTATATAATAAATTAAAAAAAATTGGTGCTAATACAATTCTATCAACTCTGGAAAAAATTGATAACAAAGATTTTAAAAGTATAAAACAAAAAGAAAGTGAAAAACATTTAAAAGCTCCAAAATTAAATCGAGAAAACACGCAAATAAACTGGAACAAACCGTCAACTGAAGTTCATAATTTTATTAGAGGACTTAACCCATATCCCTCTGCATGGACGACTGTCAACAAAATTAATAAAATATTAAAAGTTTATAAGTCAAGAAAATATTCATCCAGTACTAATGAAAATTATAAACCCGGTACTATTATAATGACCAAAAATACATTATTGATATCAACAGGCTCAGGGCTAATAGAAATTTTAGAATTAAAATTGGAAGGAAAAAAAATGATGAATAATATTGAATTTAATAACGGATTTAAATCACTTAATAAGACTAATTTAATTTGAAAAAAGGATACATTCTTTTTGCAGAACCAACGATTCAACACGATTTAACTTTTAATCGATCAGTTGTATTAATAGCTGAACAAAACGATACGGGAACAGTGGGTTTTATAATTAACAAAAAATCAAACTACTCAACTCAAGATTTAATACCTGAGTTTAATATAGATTTTCCTATATATAATGGAGGGCCAGTTGAAAAAGAAAATCTTTATTTTATTCACAAAATTCCATCATTAATAAAAACTCTATTAAAATTAAAGACAATATTTACTGGGGAGGAAACTTTGATTTAGTTGTTAAATTGATCAATGATAAGAAAATAAAAAAAAATGAAATAAAGTTTTTTTTAGGTTATTCTGGATGGGAAAAGGAGCAACTAAATAATGAGATTGAGAATAAATCTTGGATATTAGCTAAAAATGAAAATATAGAAAAATTATCTTTTAATGAAACAATAAGTGTATGGAAAGAAAAACTCGAAAAAATTGGAGGAAATTATTTACTTTGGTCAAATTCACCTGAAAATCCACAACATAATTAATGATCAGCTACTTTTTTATTCAAAAAGTTGATAAAAATTTTTGCAAAATCATTAGTAAATTTTTTATTTCTATATGATGTTATAGGTACAATTCCTGAAATAGAATTAGTTAGCCATATCTCTTGTACGGAAAGTAATTCAAATGGAGATATTGTAGTTTCTTCTAAATTATATTCTGGAAAAAACTTAAAATATTCAATTATTTTTTTTCTCATAACACCGTTTAAGCATCCTGAATCTAAACTGGGTGTTTTTATTTTTTTTTGATTTACTATAAATAAATTACCGTTTAAAAATTCTGCAACATTTTTTTTATTATTCAATAAAATACAATTATCTAAATTATTTTCATTTGAATAAATTCCAGCAAGAACATTTATTAATTTATTGTTAGTTTTCAAGTTAGATAATAAATTATCTTGAACATAATAGTCTTTAAATAAATCAACTTTAAAATCACTATTCTTTATAAAAAAATTATTGCTTTCGCTAATCACACAGTGAATAATAAAACTAGGAGACATTGAACTTGGGGCATAATATCCACCACCTTCTCTAAAAACAGATAGTCTAACTCTTCCAGAAAAATTTGAATTTAGTTTGGAAATAGTATTTAAAATTTGAATTCTAAAAAATTCTGGAGTATAATTTTGAGGGATTTCAATCCTAGTAATCCTCATTGAAGACATTAAACGCATGTAATGGTCTTCCCAAAAAATAATTTTATTATTTATTATTTTAATAGATTCAAAAACAGAATCTCCATATAAAAACCCTCTATTTAATAAATCATGCTCAGATTCATTAATAAAATTTTCGTTATAATTTATCATTGAATAACTAAGATGAACCAACTAATTTTTTTAAATCAGCTATTTGACTATCCCATATCATTTTTGATTCTTCAACTTCATCTGAATATGCAAAATCAGTTACCATTAATGAAACATCCTTTGTTATCTCGTCTACAACAATTCTAATTTCAAAGAAACATTTATCTTGATCATCAGATTCATCCATCCATCTATATTTAACAAAAGAATCAGATTTTGATGAAATTAAATCAGCAATCTCCTCAGAGCCGTCCCATAGAAAAGAAAAAGATTTTCCTCTTGAATTTACATCGTCTGCAAACCATTCACACAAACCCGATGCAGAGGATATGTATTGATATAACATATGTGGAGAGGCTTGAATAGGAAACTCTATTTCGAACTTTTCTTTTAATTCCATAAGCGGCAATATATAGATTAAATTAATTCTAAAAAAGAATTTTAAATATTTTTTATTCTTAGTTTGCCCCTATATAATTTGTTTATATATTTACGCGCATTTTATTATGGCGAGATAGCTCAGTTGGTTAGAGCGTCGGATTCATAACCCGGAGGTCGGGAGTTCAAATCTCCCTCTCGCTACTAAATTTAGTTAATTCCTAATTTTCCCGCTATATATCCTGTTGACCATGCAGACTGAAAGTTATATCCTCCTGTAATGCCATCTATATCAAGTACTTCACCCGCAAAATAAAGATCATCTATGATTTTACTTTGCATAGTTTTAATATTAATAGATTCTAAAGAAACTCCTCCACAGGTCACAAATTCCTCTTTAAATGTTGTCTTTCCAGAGACTTTGTAAATATCTTTTGTTAATAGTTCAATAAGTTTTCTCATATTTTTTTTACCAAGTTCTCCCCACTTTTTCTCATTAGAAAAAATAAACTTAGTAATCAAAAAGCTCCAAAGACGAGATGGAAGATTAAATGGGTTTTGCTTCGACAAAAACTTTTTTGAATGTAGTATTGAATAATTCTCAAGAATTTTAAATAAGACTTCTGTATTACTTTCAATCAGCCAATTTATTTGTAATTCGAAAAAATATTTCTTGTCAAATAACTCTCGTGCACCAATTGAAGATGCTTTTAAAATAACAGGACCACTCATTCCCCAATGGGTTATAAGAAGAGGCCCTAAAATTTCAATTTTTGTGTCTAGAATTTTTATTCTAACATTCTTTAACGCAATTCCAGACAAGCTAATAATTGGTTCGTTAGGCATATTGAAAGTAAAAAGCGACGGAATGGGATTAATAATTTTATGACCTAATATTTTTAACCAATCAAATCCTTTTAATTTTGGAGATCCTCCTGAAGCTATAATAACACTATCAAAAGATATTGAAGAACTTGTGTCATTAAAATTGATAATCCATTTTGATTTAACTTTTGATAAAGCTTTAACAGATTTTAATAATTCAATTTTAATATTACTTTTTTCACACTCATTAACTAAGCAATCAATAATAGATTGTGAATTATTTGAAATTGGAAAAACTCTTCCATCAGGTTCAACCTTTAAAGGAACTCCCCTAGTTTCAAACCAATTTCTTGTATCTAAAGTTCCAAATTGATGAAATATATTTTTTAATTTTTTACCTCCCCTGGGATATGCTTTAGTTAAAACATCTATATCCCTTGTTGAATTAGTTACATTACATCTTCCACCACCTGAAATTTTTACTTTTGAAAGAATTTTAGAACTTTTTTCAAACAGAAATACGTCATAATTTGGATAGTGAGTTTTAACAGAAATTGCAGAAAAAAAACCTGCAGCACCTCCACCAATTACAGCTATATTTTTCATTCTTGAAATCTTAATTGAAAATTATAATTAAACGATGACTAAATAATAAATACAATTACTGTAAAATATTTGTATTCAATTCTTTTAAATCATGAACAGATTGCGTCCCTTTAATCATGTTTTTAACTATAATCTCATTTTTATTATATTCATTTTCACCAAAAATAATAGCATGTTCAGCATTGTGTTTATTGGCATAAGAAAGTTGTTTGTTGAGTTTAATTTTATCAGGAAAAATTAATACTTTATTATTTTTATTTCTAAGCATATCAATAAAAGAATAGATTTCTTTTAAATACTTAATTCCAAAGTTTATAATAATGACATCAAAACTATTTTTTAAATAACTAGGGAATAATTTTTTTTCATCCATTAGAATAAAAATTCTATCAAGGCCAAAGGAAATTCCAACCCCACTAGTGTTTTTCATATTAAATAATGAAGTTAAATCATCATATCTTCCTCCTCCACCGAGAGAACCTAATCTAGTATTAGTCTTTGAAACAACTTCAAGGATTGTTCCAGTGTAATAATTAAGACCTCTTGCTAGTGTTAAGTCAAATTTAATTTCATTGTTTAAAGATTTACTAGAAATGAAATCAAAAATACTTTTTAAATCTCCTATCCCTTTGTTAGCTAAAGAACTATCTTTTAGTAATAAAGAAATATTTTCAAAACTTAAAGATTTGTTTTTTAATAACTTTTCAAGTTTTGATATAGAAACATCTTGAAAATTTTGTTTAATTTCATCAACAACAGAATCAGATCCAATTTTATCTAAGCTTATCTATTATTGAAATAAATTCATTTAAATTATTTTCAATACCAATGTAATCAGCAATTCCTCTTAAAATAAGCCTATGATTAATTTTAAAAACTAAATCATTGAAACCTAATTCACTAAAAATGTTATCATATAATTTTATTAATTCAATTTCTTGGACAATTGAATTATTTCCAACCACATCTGCATCACATTGAGTAAATTCTTGAAATCTTCCATGCTGAGGACGATCAGCTCTCCAAACGGTTTGAATTTGAAAGCGTTTAAAAGGAAAAGTTAAGTTGTTTTGATGTTGTGCAACATACCTTGCTAAAGGGACAGTTAAATCATATCTAAGACCCTTTTCAGAGATTGATTTAGAGAATGATTTAAGATCATTAGAATTTAATGCATTTATATCTGCTTTTTTTACTTTTTCACCTGAATTAAGAATCTTAAAAACTAATCTATCGCCTTCATTTCCATATTTACCTAAAAGAGTACTGGTCTTTTCCAAAGCTGGAGTCTCAATTTCAGAAAAGCCAAAATTTTTGAAATTCTTTTTAAGAATATCAATTATATAATTTCTTTTAGAAAGCTCTGTGGGTAAGAAATCTCTAGTTCCTTTAGGATTAGAAGGTGCGTTAGACATTATGAACAATTAATAATAAAGCAAATATCTGATTTTTTTAAGAAAATAGAATCAGATTTTGAAATATTATTAAATAAGTTTAGTCTACCGCTTTTATTACTTCAAAAGATAATTCGTGAACAACATTTCTGTGTAGTCTTAAAGTAGCTACATAGGTACCAAGCCTTTTAACAGATCCTCCCATAATTTTTATAATTTTTTTATCAAAATCATATCCAAGGTTGGATAATTCACTATTTAAATCTGAACTAGAAATGGAACCAAATAATTTTCCGCCTGTTCCAGATTTAGCTCCAATTTTTAATTCTAACTTAGTAAGTTTTTTAACTAATTTATTAGCTTCATCAACAATCTTTTTTTCTTTGAATTCTCTTTGTTTAATATTTTCAGCTAAAACTTTTTTTGAGGATGGTGTAGCAAGTATTGCTAATCCTTGAGGAATTAAATAATTTCTTCCATATCCGTTTTTAACAGAAACTAGATCGTCTTTGAAACCTAAGTTAGGTACGTCGTTTTTTAAAATTAATTCCATAATATTATTTTAACATGTCTGCTTGGTAGGGTAAAAGTGCTAGATGTCTTGCTCTTTTAACAGCAACTGAAACTTTTCTTTGGTATTTTAAAGAAGTTCCTGTTAATCTTCTTGGCAAAATCTTACCTTGTTCATTAATAAATCTTAAAAGAAAATCTGGATCTTTATAATCAACATACTTGATACCAGATCTTTTAAACATACAATATTTCTTGCTGTTTTTAGTTGCTATATCTAACGGAGTAAGATATCTAATTTCTCCTTGATTCGCTTTACCTGCTTGTTCTAATGTTGACATAATTAAGCTTTTTTAGTGTTACGTTCTCTTCTTTTAACGGACCAAGCATCAGCGTATTTATCTAATTTAACGTTTAAATATCGCATGATTCTTTCGTCTCTTTTCAACTCAGTTTCAAATGATTGAACTGTAGTGTTAGCAGCTTTAAAATCTATAAGATTGTAAAATCCACTTTTTTTGTTTTGGATAGGATAAGCTAATTTTTTTAGTCCCCAGTGTTCAACTGAAATAATTTCTGATCCTTCACTAATTAAAAAGTCTTCAAATTTTTTTACTGTCTCCTTTACCTGATCTTCAGATAAAACGGGATTTAAAATGAAAACAGCTTCGTAATGATTCATATATTTTATTAAAAATTGGTCGCAAAAATACATTTTTAATATACACTAACAAAATTCTATTCGTATTTAATTATATGGATCTACATCAATGGAAATCTGTATGCTTCTAAATTTTGAAATAGATTCAAAACTAGAGTGTATTTTTAAAATTATTTTTTTACTTTTTATTAAGTTTTTAT
>JGI20158J14315_10001151_pt1 | contig 19580 bp, 19 predicted proteins | sample COG_08_FD_14315 | JGI IMG/M metagenome (IMG submission 14315)
GAATTAAAAAAATATAATTATAAAATAAACATATTGTTTTACACAACACTGACTTAGATACAATTCAAGCAATTATAGAATATGATGTAAATATAATTTATCAAGAAAACTTGGGTTACGGCGATGCTTTAATTAATGGAATCAAGCAGTGCAAAACAAAATATTTTTGTATTTTTAATGCTGATGGATCTTTTAATCCTTCAGAAATAAACCAAATGTTCAAAACTTTACAATCCAAAAAATTAGATTTTATATTTGCATCTAGATATGGCGCTAATTCAGGAAGTGATGATGATACTGTCTTAACGCTAGTTGGAAATTATATATTTACTTACATTGGTAAAATATTTTTTAAATTAAATATTACTGATATTTTATATACTTTTGTAATTGGCAAAACTGAACAAGCTAAAAAATTAAATCTTTATCAAAAAGACTTCTCTTTTTGTGTTGAGCTACCAATAAAAGCAAAAAAAATGAAAATGCAATTAGGGAATATAAACTCTTATGAACGAAAAAGAATTGGGGGCAAGAAAAAGGTTAATGCTTTTAAAGATGGATTCTTAATATTAAAACACATGATAAGGTTGTTCTTTATGAAGCTTTAAACTTTTTAAGTTTTTTATGCAGTAACTTTCTATACAAAAATATATAAACAATTATATTAACAGTTATTATTAATATTTGTGTTTTTGTGTGATTATAAAACTGAGTGGCAATTGCAATACATATTAAATTATAAATATTAATTATCGTACCTGTTGCTGTATTCAAATAAATACTTTTAATATTAAAATTTTTTTTTAAATATAAAAAAATAATTTGATGTAAGTGGTTGATATCTGGGTCGAGTGGTGATCTTGATAAATTTTTTTTTCTCAAGATTGAAAATAAATTCTCAAAGGCTGGATACCAAAGTAAACAAACTATAAAATATGGAGAAATATTATTATTGATTTGATAAGTATTTATTAAGCATAATGCAAATAATAAGCCTAAAAAATATGACCCTCCATCACCCAAATAAAGTTTATTAAAAAAATTTAATATAAATATAGAAAGTAAAACAGGTATTAAGTTATAAAAATCTACAATCTTACTTATTTCAATACCATTTAAGTCAAGATAGTAGAGACTTGAAGAAACAATTAAGCAATACCCAATAAGCGATGTATTTACTCCATCAATAAAATTACAACCATTAATTACAATTAAAATACAAAATATTGAAAAAAATATTCTAAATGTATTGTTTGTAAGTAATTGATCTAAAAAAATTATTTTAGTCTGAGGAACTGTAATAGAAGAAAAATATACAATACCCAACACAATTAAAGTTTGAATAATAAATCTCAATTTTGGAGAATTAATTTTTTTTATGTCAGATAAAAAGCCAACACAAAATATTAAAAAAACGTAAGTAAAATTTAATAGATTAAGATAATAATATGATGTAAAAATTAAGATCAGGCCACCAGAAAGTGGTATGTTTTTTGAGGAAATAAATTTTTGATGATTGTCTCCTTTATAATTTAACAATAATTTTTTAGTAACAAGTGTACGATTAAAGATTAAAGATAAAAATATAACTGAAATAAACAAGAGTATATTCATTTGTTTTTTAATTCTTTTAAAACATAGTTAAATGAAAGTAACAACAAGCAGATAAAAGACTTTGGCAAACTAAAATTCATATATTTTCTATACACTAGATAACCATCATAAATTTTTTGTATTTTTGATGCTGAAAGAGAGTTATTTAACTTTCTCCATTTTGTTAAGTTCTTTTTTAGAGCAAAAATTGTTTTATTACTTAATGTGATTTTAAGCCAAAGAACATAGTCCTCTTTAGTGTTAATATTAGCAAATTTTATTTTATTTGTGATTATTTCTTTTTTCATTATTACTGTTGATAAACCAATATCGCATGAATTTAGTAGTAATTTATAATTCATATCCTTAGCATCTCGACTTCCAATTATTTTATTATTAGAATTAATGATATAATAAGAGGTGTGTGAGATATCTATTAAATTTTTTTTCATAAAAAAAATTTGTTTTTTAAGCTTATCTCTTGTCCACAAATCATCAGCATCTAGAAAAGCTATGAATTTACCTTTACTTAGTTTAATTCCTTTATTTCGAGACTTGCCTGCACCTAAATTTTTTTTGTTAATATAAAGTTTAATTCTTTTATCTTTCTTAATAAATTTCTTAATAAAACCCAAATCAGATAAATTTGGATCATCATAAATCAGGATAATTTCTAAATTTTTATAAGATTGTTCAAGTATTGAATTTAAAGTTTTTAAAATGAATAATTTTTTTTTAAAATATGGAACGATAACTGATATAAGAGGATTATTATATTTCATTTAGTGATTAATTCGGCCTTTTAAAAACAATTGGTGGTATTTCTTGCAATTTAATATGGAATAATTTGATGCATTTTTTTTAGCGACCAAAGCTTTTTTTTTAGCATCTTTATAATTCTCAATTACTATTGAGATTTTTTTTTTTAGTTCAATAAGATTATTAATGGGAACAATGTAGCCTCCTTTATTATTTAACAAGATATCCTTAGCACCACTACAATCAGTTGAGATAGAAGGTATATTATAGTATGCAGCATCAATTAATGCATTTGGTAACCCCTCATAATATGATGGTAAAATAAATAGATCCGATTTTAAAAAATATTTTTTAACATTATTTGTCCAATTTAAAAAATTAATATTTTTATTAGCAACACTTACTAAATCATACTTTAATGGACCACTACCTATTATTGTAAGTTGAATATGTGGATATTGTTGAGTTAGTTCGTTGATAGCTTTTATGACTAATAAAAAATTTTTTTGTTTGGTTAATCTTCCAACACACAGAATGTTAAAAAAAAAATTATTATTTTTCACTCTAAATTTCTTGTTATTTTTCAGATATGGATTGTAAATTAGTTTAATTTTTTTTTTATTTAGTATTATTTTTTCTAAAGATTTTTTAGATTTTATAGATATTGCAATAATTACATCTGCTAGATTGTAAAATACAACTTTTAACATTAATGTTATCAATGCATACATTTTTTTATCTGCATACCTTGTGGCTCCAAAAATTTCTTCTGAATTTCTTATAATTATTTTTTTTTTGAAAAATTTTGCTAAAAATATAGCAGGTAAATGACTCTGAAAAGAAAAAATAGTAATTTCTTCATTATTTCTGATTAGAAATTTAAGCAAGTTAACTGTTGTTATTAAATTGAAGTATAATCTACTTTTATTTTTTATATTGGATCCTTTAATTATTAGTTTTTTTGAATTAATAAAATCTTTATATGATGCGTTGCAAGAAAAAAGAGAGATTTCTATATTTTTTGTTAATAAATAATTAATTACTCTTATAAGAATCTTTGTAGCTCCACCTCTCTCAAAAGATGGGTAGAAAAAAATTAATTTTTTTTTCATATTTTATTATTTTTTTAATTTAAATACATAGTTCGAATAATTATAGTAGTTATTTTCTGGCCTCTTAGCATCAATCTTCAAAAGACCGCTAGAATGTGGCAAAATTTTATAAACATTATAATTTTTAAGTAATTTTGAAAATTTATATAAATTTACATTTTTAAACATATGATGCCAATTATATTCAATCTGTATATATTTAGGTTTTTTCTTTTTTATAAAATTTATGGCTCCTAATAAAACTTCATATTCATAACCCTCTGTATCAATTTTTAATAATTTTACCTTGTCTTTAAATATCTTTTTATTTGAACTATAAATTTTATCTAATTTATTTACTTTACATTTTTCTATTAACTTGTTGTTTCTTAAATAATCTATTTCATTAACTTCAGGATTGAAATTTGCCCACAGACTATTTTTTCTATCATAATACAGTTTAAGATTTTTAATTTTGTCTCCAAGACCTAAGTTAAAAGTAAATATCCTTGAGTTATACTTTGTTTTTAATTTATCAAGTTTTTGATAAGATTTTTTAGACGGTTCAAATGCAATAATATTAGACTTAGAGTTTTCTAATATATATTTAGAATAATTTCCAATATTTGCACCAACATCTATGCAAAGTTGAGGGTTCTCGTTGCATATTTTATTGAGAAATAACTCTTCTCCACTTGCCTTAAATGAAAAAAAATTATTGTTACCAATAAAAACAAAAAATAACTTAATTATGTTTAAGTTAAAATTATAAAGAGTTTTTCTACCTAAAATAAAACTTAAAATGTATAAAAGCAGATTTCTCATTTTAGATTTAAATATATGATGTTTTAATTTAGTTAAATGTATTTATTATAATTGAATAGAAAAGAAAATACTTAAAATATAGGTAAATACAAATTGTATTCAACTATAATATTCTAATGCAATATAATCAAAAATTATATAAGTATTGACATTTTTAGAGCTTAATTTTTTAATAAATAATAATAAATAATTTCAATTAAAGAAAATGCAAAAAAAAAAATTAATCCTTTTTATGCCATCAATTGATGTGGGTGGTGTTGAAAAAAATTTATTCATAATATCAAATTATTTAAGTAAAAAATTACCTGGTTCTTTTTTAATAACTGGTAGCAAATCGCAAAATTCTAAATTTAAAAATATAAACATAATTAATCCGAAGTATGATGTTGAAAATTTTTCTTTTAAAAGATTAAAGTTTTTATTTTGTATTGTAGAGCTTATTAAATTATTAATTAAAGATAGAAATTACTTAGTTTTTTCTTTTCAAGCAAATCTTTACTGTTCTATAATTTGTAGAATATTTGGTATAAAAGTTATTGTAAGGTCCAATTCTTCACCAAGTGGTTGGCAATTAGGTTTTTTTAGAAAAAAAATTTTTAGTTTTTTTTTAAGATTTCCTTATAAAATAATCGTGAACAGTAAAGAATTTAAAAAAGAATATAAAAAAAGATTTAATATAAGGGTTAAATGTATTTATAACCCTCTAAATATTAAATTTATTAAAAAAGCATCTAATGAAAAAATTAAAACTAATTTTTTTAAAAATTATAAAAAAATAAAAATAATTTTTATAGGTAGACTTGTAAATCAGAAAGATCCTATAACTTTTGTTAAAGCCTTAAACTTACTAAAAGATAAGATAGATTTTAGGTCAATTATTATAGGTAGAGGATACTATTATAAGACTTTACAAAATTTTTTGTTAGATAATAAATTAAAAAATAAAGTTAAAATAATTAATTGGCAAAATAATCCATATAAATATTTGAAAAGTGCTGACTTACTAGTATTAACATCAAAATATGAGGGCTTGCCTAATATATTATTAGAAGCTGTAAGTCTTAAAAAAAATATAATTTCAACAAATTGTCCAACTGGTCCAAAAGAAATATTAGATAATGGAAAAGGTGGCGATTTATTTAAAGTAGGAGATTATCAACAATTATCAAAAAGAATTCTTTTATTAAATAAAAATAAAAAAAAATACAATCATAAATTAGAATTTGCCTACAAACGTTTGGGAAGATTTGATTATGAGAAGAACTTGGGACTGTACCTTAAGGAAATTAAAAGTGAGATGAATTAATTGAAAAAAAAATTTTTTATAAATTACGTATGTGAAGTAAATTACCCAAATACATCAGCTTATGGAATACATGTTTTAAAGATGTGTGATGCTTTATCCTCAAAAAATTATAAAGTTAATTTAATTGCTCCAAACCTATCAATTAGTAACAAAATATTAAGTAAGAATTTTAGACTAAAAAATAAAATTTTTTTTTTTAGTATATTCAGAAAACCTATAACTCTTACTTTTATTACAAGGATATTATTCACACTAAAAGTATTGATAAATACACCTCGGAATAGTAATTATTTTTTTGTATCAAGAAGCCCATTGTTTGCAATTATAGCTTCACTATTAAATAAAAAAGTTATTTTAGAAATTCATCATAAATTGTCGGGTATGACAAAATTTGTTTATTATAGTATGCGAAATATTGGTTTATTAAAAAATTTACGTTATATTTTTATACATAAAAACTTAATAAAAGTATTTAACCCTTCAAAAAATAAATGGTTATGTCTAGATGACGCAGTTGATATTAATGATTTTAAATTAAAAAAAAATACAAAAAAAATAAAAAAAACATGCATTTATGTCGGTAGCTTTCACCAAGGTAAAGGTGTTGAGTTAATTTTAGAAATTGCAAAAAAATTAAAGAATATTAACTTTCATTTATATGGAGATAAAAAATTTTTAAGTCAAAAATTCAAGCCTAAAAATATAAAAGTTTTTGATTATGTTAATTACAAAAAAATTCCTAAAATTTTATCAAAATATGAAATAGCTTTAATGCCATATGGAAATTGGGTTTCAGGAAGACTAAAAAATATTAATCTAATAAAATCAATGTCACCTCTTAAAATGTTTGATTATCTAGCAAGTTCAAATATAATTATAGCAAGTGATCTGCCAGTCTATAAGCATATTTTAAAAAATAATTATAATTCAATACTAATAAATAATTCAAAAATTAATTTATGGATTAAGTGGATTAATAAAATATTTAAATCATCAAATAGATATAATTATATAAAAAAAAATGCTTTTAGAACAGCAAAAAAATACACTTGGATAAAAAGGTCTGAAGAAATTATAAAATTTGCGAATAAAGAATTCTTCTAAACAAGATTATTTGATAATATCTTGAAGTGTCTTAGTTTAGTAAAATTAATTGATTTTTTTTTTGCATTAATTTTCTTTTTTTTAATCTCGTAATCGCTCATACCTAAAAATTTTAAAATACTTTTTTCCAAACTTTTAATATTATCATTATTAAATAGTATTCCATTATCACTTCCAACAAATTCCCTTGGTCCATTTAAACAATCACTTGAAATAATAAAAGTATTACAAGCAGCTGCTTCAATCATTACAAATCCTGGATCTTCCCACAAAGAAGATGAGATCATTCCTAATGATTTACTTAAATAAATAGAAACATTTTTTTGATAATCAATTAATTGAATTCTGTTCTCAAGGTTTAAATAATTTATCTCAGTTAAGTATTCATTTTTTAATTCACCATTACCAATGATAATTAAATTTATATCCAGATTTTTTTTAATTAACTCTTTGAAGCATCTAATTGCTAATAAATGATTTTTTTGTCTGGTATATCGTCCAATCATAACAAAAAAATTTTTTTTTATTTTAATGTCTGTAGAGTTGTTATTTTTTTGTTTAAAAATTTCATTGATTTCAATTATGGGATCAGGCAAATAAATAACCTTAGATTTTTCGACCAAATTGAGCTTTATAATATCATTTTGTGTTGCTTGAGTTGGGCACGTAATTAAGCTAATATTTTTTTTACAAAGCTTCCAAAGGATTTTCCTTGGAATATTCATTTTTACTTTACCCGAAACTCTAATTACTAATTTAGTTTTAAAATTAAAGATTAAATAAAGAAATATAGGCAATGAAGTGATAAGATGGGCAATTAAGTATTCTGGTTCATCTTTTTTTAGTGTATTTTTTAAAGTGAAAAAACAACTCAAAAAAATTTTTATATAAGTTATTCTGCTTTTAAAATATCCGGATGTGCTTGTATTTATAGAAAATATGTTTTTAAATTTTTTTACGATAATCTTTTTATCATTAAGTGTAGAATTGAACCTATCCCACTCTCCACAACTATTAATAATTGTTGGTATAAATCCATTATTTGAATATTTTGATAAACTATAAGCTGAGTTAATTACTGCTTTAATGGTTGCTATATTTCCAATAAAAGGGCACCAATAATAAATATTTTTCATTATAAAATTTTAACTCAAAAATTATTATATTTTTTATACCAATCTATAGTATTTATAATTCCAATTTCGAAAGGCGTAAAATTTTTTATTAATTTATATTTTTTAATGTTTTTATTATCACCATGTGTCTTAAGAACATCTGCTTTTTGCATTGTTCTTTTATGAAGTTTTATTTTTTTTGATTTTTTTTCTACAATTTGTATTAGTTTAATAATATTCAATGGATTATTAGAACAGATATTCAACACTTCATTTCCTGGAATATTTTTAGATTTTAATAAATTATAAAGTATTAAATTTACATCTTTTATGTATGTAAAATCTCTTGAATGATTACCATAATTATTAACATAAAGTTTTGTCTTTTTAAAAGCAGCATCTAAAACTTTGGAATAAAACATATCCGGTCTTCCCCACTCACCATATACTGTAAAAAATCTTAAGCCGATTGCATTAGTTTTATAAAATTTGTTATAGATTAATGATAAATCTTCATTAAATTTTTTTGAAAGACTGTAGGTGTTTGTTGGAAAAAGAAGATCTTTTTCTTTTAATGGAAATGATTTTGAGTCACCATAAACTGAACTTGAAGACGCATAAAAGAATTTTTTTATTTTTTTAATTCTAACTTTTTCCAATATATTAAAAAAGCCATTAATATTGCTGTCTATATATTTTCTTGGGTAATCAACTGAGTATCTAACTCCTGCTTGAGCAGCAAAATGAAATATAGCATCAAATTTGTGCTTAATAAATATTTCGTCAAGTTTTTTTTTATTTCTTAAGTCTGTTTTATAAAATGTTATATTTTTAAATTTCTTAAGTTGATTTATACGATCTTTTTTTAATTTGGTAGAATAGTAATCGTTTATATTATCTATACCTACAACTTTAAATTTTTTTTTCAAAAGAAACCTTGATAAATTAAATCCAATAAATCCAGCTGCACCAGTCACTAATATTTTCATCAACTCAGTCTTACTACAAATATTTAAAATTACTATTAAATTAGATAATAATTGCTTTATAAAGAATGGAGTTAATATATAAATATTATTTAATCAATATATTTTATATGCTCAAAAAAGAATTTAATCCTGATCAGAATTATAAAGATAAGATTAATAACTTCATTTTAGATCATGAAATTAATAAAAAAAATATTAATATTTTAGAGTTTGGTGTTCGTGAAGGGAGATCTACAAAAATGTTTTTGGACCTCTGTACTTCAAATGGTGGTAAATTGATTTCAGTAGATATAGATGATTATTCTAATTTATTTAATGATAAAAATTGGACATTTGTACAATCAAGAGATGATGATTATAAAAAAGTATCAAGTTACTTTAATGAAAACTTTGATGTTATTTTAATTGATAGTTTTCATGAGCCCAATCATGTTTCAAAACTAATTTACAATTATTGGAAATATTTAAAACCTAATGGCACCATGTATATTGATGATATTAGCTGGCTTCCGTATACAAAAAATAGCTGGCGTGATCACAAATTTACAGAAAATATTAATAGAGATACTTTTTATAAGATATTAGAAATTCAACTATCAAATTATAATAATATTGATTTATCATTTACATTTAATGGTTCTGGTATGTGTAAAATTATTAAATTAAATAAGAATCAATTAAATTTACCCAAATTGATTAAAGCTAGAAAATATTATGTTAAAAATTTATTAAAGAAATTTATTTTATTATTTAAAAAAGTTTAAAATTATATGAATTTTATTTATGAATGAGAAAACTTTTTCGATAATAACAGTAGTTTTTAATGCTAAAAACGATTTAATAGATACAATTAAAAGTTTGAGACAACAAAATTATAAAAATTTTGAATATATAATTATTGATGGTGGTTCTACCGATGGAACTCTTGAGGTAATAAATGATAATCTAGATGTAGTTGATAAATGGAAAAGTGAAAAAGACTCTGGAATTTATGATGCAATGAATAAGGGAATTGATCTTTGTCAAGGCAATTATATTGGAATGTTGAATGCTGGCGATCGGTACACACCAAATGGACTAACAATAATTAATGATTATTTAAAAAACCATGACGTTGATTTTATTTTTGGAACAGTCATGAAAAAAGTTTTAAGACATGGATTTCGAAAATATAGAATCTATTGGAACTTTGATTTTGCATCAAGCCATTCATCTGGTTTTTTTATTAAAGATGAAGCTCAAAAAAAATTAGGAAAATATAATTTAAAATATAAAATTTCTTCTGATTATGACTTATTTTATAGAATGATCATAAAAGAAAAAATGAGTGGAATATCAACAAAAAAAAATGAAATTATAGGCTTTTTTAAATCTGGATCTTACTCAAGTACATTTTCATATTTAGACCATTTAAAAGAAGAAACACTTATAAGAGTAGATAATAAACAAAATTTATTTTTTGTGTTTTTGGTATTTTTTATTCACTTCTCAAAAAATATGAAAAAAATTTCAAATCATAATAAAATACAAACTTTGCTTAAATCTTTTAAGGAAGTGTATAAAAAGAGGAATATATAATTTTATTTGTACCATTTTTTTGACAAATAAACGTTGGGTAATTTTTTTATATTTTTAGTGTCTAGTTTGTGTGGCAATGATTCAACATTTTTTTTATATCTGCAAAGATCTTTTCTTAAAAAGGTTATTTCTAATGCTGTAGGTAGTTTTTCACCACTAACAGGAAAGGTTCCGTTACAATTATTTGGGTGAATATGTGCAACTTCAAAATTTCTCATTATTTTTTTTATAGTATTACAAAAAATCTCATAAATTAAATTATTATTCAATTTTTCTAAATAATGAAATTCAATTATCATTACTTTAAACATGTTAAGCGTTTCCTCGGGCGTGGAGCTAATAACCTCGTATTCTGATGACTCAATGTCCATCTGTAGTAAAAGATTAGAATTTTTTTCTATTTTATTACTTATCCATTTTTCAAGCGTAATGGTATCTTTGCTGTTATATGAAGCTATATTTTGATTTAAGAAATCAAATTTACTTAAATCTATACTATCTTTTTCTATAGTCCCATCAGCAAGAAAAATTTTAATGTCTTTATCTACTAGGTGTTTCTCAAAATCAGTTTTATTTCCAACCCCAGGAGAAAAGCAATAATCAATTTCATTTAATATATCTGGAATAAGATATCCCCCATCATTAGCAGGGCCAACTCGAATTAGAGCATATCCTAAATCATGAGGTTTTAGTTTATTTATGATTTTATCAATTTTATTTGATTCAATGCATATATCTAAACTTAAGTTAAATTTATTTAAAACATAATTAAGTATTTTTAAAATTTTAATTTTAAATTTATAAAACATATCATTTTAGTTTATATGAGATTATAGCATCACCCATTTTTTCTTTTCTAAATTTTCTTCCCCCTGATGCATCAATAATTAGGTATACACTTTGATTAAATTCCACAATAATTGGACATCCATATGCTATATAAGGTAAATCATCTTTCCATAAAATGTTACCATTTTTTATATCATAAGCATAAATTTTTTTATCTCTAGTACCAGAAATAAAAAAAACTTCTTTTCCTATAAAAGCTGGACACCCAAATACCTCTGACCCTTTATTTTTATATTTTATATCAAGTTGAGGATAGTTTCCATGCGGTACTTGCCATTTTATTTTTTTTTCTTTTATATCTATTAAAGTAATTGTTCCCCATGGTGGAGAATTTAAAGGTATACCGTCAGCAGATTCGAATTTCTTATATGCCTCAATACCTGGTTTATTAAAATTTATAATCTTGTTAAAACTATTGATTATTACCTTTGCATTATTTTTAAATTTATTAAAATCGAAAGTAATTAATTTTAGAGAAGATAAAAAAATTTTTTTAAAATGAAAAAAAAAATCAAAATCAGCAGGATCTTTTAATTTAGACATCCAGGCAATATTACTGGCTGGTATGATTACTTGTCCTCCGTTATCTGCCGCAATACCTGGCCATTCACTTCCTCCATGCATGCCATAATGTATAAAATGCTTATCTTTGCTTAGTGCTTTGTATTCTGCAATTGAACTTTTCTCAATAATTTTTTTTGCTTCTTTTTTATATTTTTCATTTAATTCGTTTATATCATCTGCTTTAAAATTAATTTTTGAAAATCTTAACCAATCATCAAATTGCCTGATTTTTGTAAAAAATTTTTTTTTGTCGTCATGAAAAAATATTTTTTCTTTATAATTATTTAGAGGTTTTCCATCCATTCTGTCAAGTATAATTAGCTGACCTGCTTTAGACGCCTGAATAACAAGGTCTCCATCAATGTGATTGATTAAAGCTGGCCTAGAAGCTAAATCAAGATTTAGTACATCATGTTCAATTTCTTGAAAATGCCAGTTATACCCACCATTTTTAAGATTAATTGAAACTATACTGTTATAAAATAAATTTGGTCCCTCTCTTCCTTTAGACGTGAAAGAAGGTTTTGCATTAGCAGTTGAAAAGATAATTTGATTATATTTTGTATCTAAAGTTCCACCACCCCAAACATCCCAAGAAAATTTTTTATTTAAATTAATTTTATTCAGAACATCTATTTTTTTTTGCTCTATAGACACTTCCCATATAAGTTTACCTGAATTTAGGTTGTATGCTTTTGGCGTATCTCCGTTTGGAAGGATTATTGCCATTGAATTATGAACTAAAACAGGAGCGGTAGTATTGAGTGCTTTTATTTCATTTTCTAATATAAGTTCTTTACAATTATTAACGTTAACTAATTTCAAGACACCTTGTCTTATAAATATCGCATATGTAACGTCTTTTTTTGTGTATAGTGAAAGTCCCCTATATGGTGCCCTATCTTTTTTACCAATATTTTTACACACTTCTTGTCCATCGATTAAAGATAAAATAAGTAAATTCTTATAACCATCCAAATGTATTAATTTATCATTGAATTGAATTATTTTATTTTGAGTGTCCCTTAAAACGCCAGAATTATACACCCAGTTTTTTGAAATGTTTTTTAGATCATTTTTAGAATATTCAATATTATAGAAATTTTCTGCTGCAAATAAATTTTTATTAAAAATAAAAAATAATAAGATTGATAAAAGCTTTATAGAATTCATTGATCATTTAAATAGCTTATAAATTATATATTTCAAATAAGAAATTGGTAAAACTGTTATGTACCATTTAAAGTAAGCAAAAACTGGATTAGAAGAGTTTATTCCATGACTTATTAAGATTTTTTTTATGTTCTTGGTGGATACAAAAAATGAAAAAAATGGAATATTAGAATTACAAAAAACAATTTCATTACAATAAGATAGAATTAAGCCTTCTATTAAACTTTCAAGGCCTAATCTATTCCTGTGATTATTTCTTAAACTATTATTAAAATCGCTTATTTTATTAGCACGAAAACTTGGATATGCACAAATAAGTGCTCCATATTTTCTTTTTAAAATATTAAAATATTTTTTTTGCTCAGTAACTAAAAAAAATTTAGTATTAGGTTTTTCTTTGATTTTTTTTTCTATAAAAATTATAATATCATAAATTGTTGGTGGAAGATGATGGCTTGGTGTAATTATTTGATCTGTACCTCTTAAATGAATTCCGATTGGATTATTTTTTGTCTTTTTAAAATTTTTATTAAAGAAAAAAATAGATTTATTCAAAATTTTTTGATTTATTTTTATGTTTGCAGAGAAGGTTTTTTTTAATTCTTTATTATTATAATCATTTAAATAAACATTTAATTTGCTTTTTGAAAATATTACGTTTTTGCTATTATAAACATCTTTAAGTTTATATTTTGAAATATTATCAAAATATAAATCCCAAATATTCTTAATATTATAAAGGTTTTTTTTTTGATTATAATTGGTGGGAAAATTTTCCATATCAATTATAGGGATGTAATTTTTTTTTAATGCATAATTAACATATTTAATTACGAATATAAAATTAGAAAAAAAACCACCTCCAGGAGATCTTTTGATTACAAAAAAAATTTTATTTGGGTTTTTTTTTCCTAATGAGCATCTATAAAACTTATTTTTAGAATGATGAAAAATACCATAAAAAAAATTTTTTTTTCTATCTTTAATAAAATCTATTTTTGGTCGAAATTTTTTAGCTAAAAAAAACTTATACATTATTAATTTAATTGTTTTGAAATTAATTTCAATTTTTTGATATTTTTTTGAATTTTATTTAAATCAATATTCAACATTTCTAGTGAAAGATATCTATTATCTAATTTAAATTTTTTTAAAATATTTATATGTATTTTTGGATTACTACTTAATTGTTGAAGTTTTTTCTCACTAATTTGAAAATTTCTAAAATATTTTAAATCATTTTTAAAAATATTAATTTTTTCATTTTCAAGAATTGAGTTACCAGTATCAAAATTAATAAAAATATTACTTAATTTAGCATATTTTACAAAGACTAATGCTTCATCTACATTATTAATAAAATCACACCCATAAAACCTTGCATTTGGCTCTATGCAAAAGTTAATCTTTTTATCTTTTAACTTTTTTGAAATTTTACTTAATAATTCTTTAAACAATCTATTAGCATAATTTATATGTAGTTTATTTTTGAGTCTATTTTTAGGTGAGCCGAAAATAATATTTTTAATATCTAATATTTCACAAATATTTATAATTTTATTAAGATGAAGAATTGTTTGTTTTTTTTGTTTTAAATTGAATATATTTAAATTTTTTTTGAAAAATATAGCTTGCACCGATGAAATTTTAATTTCATATCTTTCAAGTAATTTTTTTAAACTATAAATCTTTGCAATGTCAATATTATACTCTGGTAAAAATTTACTAATGGGAATTTCAATATATTTAATTTTTTCTTTATTTAAAATTTTTAATAAAGATTCAATTTCTTTAATATTCCTTAAAGCTAATAAAGAAAAAGATAATTTAATACTCATACTTTTTAATAAATTTTTTGATTCTTAGTAACATGTATTTTTCTGAAAACATATATCCATTCTTTGGTCTGAATTTATATCTTATTGGATTTAATCTCACTTTTTTTGAATCAATTTTTTTAAATAAATTTATAATCTTTTTATTCTCAATAGGTGCACTGTAAAATTCATAAATTTTATTTTTATTAATTTTGAGACTTTCAATGTTTTTTTTTAACAAATCTAAATCATACCATTGAAAATAATCATTTGAGTATATTTTTTGTAATTCATTTTTATTCATAAGATCATAGATAACATTTTTTTTTAAACCGGTTCCAAAAATTCCTGGCAATCTAATAATCAAGTAATTTTGAAAATTATTTTTAACAAAGTATTCTAACATTTTTCTATTTTTTCCATAAACATGGTTAAAATGGACATCTATAGTTGATATAAGTACAAAAAGTTCTGTTCTAATGTTTTTTAAATTTTTAATTAACTTTAAAGTATTTAGTTTATCTTTATTAGGATATTTATTTGCAATCCATTTTGCAGCAGGCAATGCAGCACAAAAAACACTTTTATATGAGTTGTTGTTAGATATTTTAAAAATATTTTTTGAATTAAATAAATCTATTCTTTTATATTTTTTTTTATACTGCTTTAATAGATTGCTTCCTACAAAACCTGAGTACCCTATAATAGCATGTTTACTAATGCCCATTATTTAATAATCTTTTTAATATAACTTTCTAAAGAAAATATATTACCTATTTTTGGTGATGTGCATGAAATTAAATTTCCTTTTTTTTCAATAAATGTTGATCTCCTCGCAGAGTTATCATTTGGTAGAACCTTATAAGATAAAAAATAATCACTATATTTAAATATCTTTTTAAAACTGGGAAAAAAAAATGTCATATCATTTTCCATTTTATCTCTTATTTTAGATATAGTTTTTGTTTTAATTTTAGTTTTATATTGTTCAAGTTGGTCAAAATTTTTAAATTTCTTAATATGAGTGTAATCAGAGTGTGTTAGGGTATACATATCTTTTTTATCAGCATATGGGTATAATGAGGGTAATTTACCATCCATAATTGTTATTGGATATACGCTATGTTTTTTATTTTTTCTATAAACTAATGAAATAGTTAAAACATAATTAAAATTATTTTTTAATTTCTTATCTAATGTGGTGTTTGTACAATCTAGAACAAAATCAAATTTTTTTTTTTCTTTCTCTATATTCTTTACTTTTGTATTAAAGAATAAATTTTCTTTTAAATTTTTCTTAAAAAATTTTTTTATTTTTCCATTTAATAATATTCCCTCATTACAATTATAAGAACCTTCAATATTTTGTAAAACATTAATTTTTTTTTTTGAAAATTTTAAGTTATGTGATTTAATTATAATTTCGTATGTCTTTGCGTCAATTAATGATTTTTCTTTTGCAATACAGTAAATATTTTTTTTTGGAAATGAGATAAATTTTTTATATCTTTTAACAAAATTAAAATAATTTTTTTTTGCTTCTTCTATGGTTTTGGATGATCTTGGGTAGTGATATCCTGTGTGAAGTCTAAATTGATTATATCCTGAGGAACCCAAAAAAATATCACTACTTTTTTCATATATTTTTACATTATGTTTTTTTTGTTTTAAATATAATCCTATATGGCAGCCATACCAACCTGCGCCTACAATTAATATTTTTTTAAGTTTGTTTTTTTTCATTATATTTTATTTTTTAATTGGGGTAATTTCAATTTTATTATTATCAACTAAAAAAGCATTATCACATATCTCAAGCATATTTTTATTATGAGATGTTATGATTATAGTTTTGTTTTTTTTTAAATCTTTTAATATTTCTTTTAATTTAATGATATTTTTTTCATCAAGTGAACTTGTTGGTTCATCTAAAATTAGAATTTCCTTATTTTCATAAAGTAGTCTTACAAGAAGTAATCTTTGTTTCTGTCCGTGAGATAATTTGACCCCATTCTCACCAACTTTTTTTTCATTTTCAACTAAGTTTTTAATTTCTAAATCATCAAATAGCTTATTTAGAAGGAGTTTAGCTTTATTTCTATTTTCTGAATTATTTTCATCATGTAAAATTACATTATTTATAATGCTTTCGTTAATTATATAAAAGTTTTGTGATAAATATCCAATTTTGCTTTGATAAGAATATCTGCTTTGTTCACAAATTTCTATTCCATCAACCAATAATTTTCCTTCATTTGGTTCAATTAAATTACTAATCAAGTCAATTATTGTTGTTTTTCCTTGTCCTGATTTTCCAAAAAAGGCCACACAAGAATTTTTCTCTATTTCTAATGAAATACGCTCAAATAGTTTCTTTCCTTTTTGATAACTAAAAGTAACAGAGCTAATTTCAATTTTTTCATTAAAATTAATTTTAATTATGTTTTCATTATCAATTTTCTTTTCCTGGTGTTCAGTTTCATTAATTTCTTTTTCAATAATATTAATTGTTTCTAAGCTTCCCTTAATATGAACAAATGCTTGAAAAATAATTTGGATACTTGGTATCATTCTATAAAATGATAAGAGAAAAAATGCAATTATTGGAATATGATCTACAATATTAACATTTTTACTATCAATAGTTATGGTAATAAAAATAGTTGCTATAATTAAAAAACAAATTTCAAGTAATGGTTTTGCCCAATGAAGAAATATTTGATTAGAGCTTAATGATTTTGCGTAATTTTTTCCAAAAAGACTAAATAAATTTATAAGCCTTGTATATTTTTTTGATAATTTAAGATATTTTATATTATTATAACTTTGATTTAAAATATTTTGTCTTTCAATATCACTGTTGATTATAATTTTTTCATTTAATTGAATTTTTTTTCTTATGAATGCATAAATTAATACGCAAACTGATGTAACTAGTAATAATGACACTATTGTTTTTAGACCACCAACGTATATTAATGAAATTAATAAAATTACAATTATTGAAAATGAATTTATTAAATTTAACAATGTACTTACAACGGAGTTGGCAAATCGTGCGCTATGAAAATTTGCCAAATTTAAAAGCTTTGCTGAAGTAAATTCGAATAAATGAATATATTTTTTATTTATATATTTTGAAAAAAGAAGATTACTTGTTTCTACACTTAAATTANTAGTAAATTTTATAGTATATTGTTTAATTAATAGTTTTATTATTGTTGTAATTGCAAACATTAAACCAGAAAAATATAATGCAAAATTAAGGTTACGCATCTGATCGACAGCTTGCTCAAAAAAAATTAAGTCAAAATTATTTAATTTTTCTAAATAGGTGTCGGGACTTATAATTAATAAAACAATAACTGATAAAGAAAGTAGTCCTATTAATTCTAATATTGCAAATATGAAATTTAAGAAGCCACAAATATAAAATTTTTTAGATTGATTTTTATCAAGTATATTTAAAACTTTTTTTAAAACCATTTATCTAATTCTTCTCAGATATTTTTTTTATTTTTTTCGCAGGAACACCTGCATAAATATAATCTGACTGTAAAATTTTTGTTACTACTGAACCTGCTCCAATCACAACTCGATTTTCAACTTGTACCCCTGATAATATTGTCACTCTTGCTCCAATCCATATATCAGAACCAATTTTAATTTCTTTTGAAATTCCTCCCTGATAAGCTAAGAGTTGGTTTTTATCATCTATTTTGTGATTGTTTGTATTAACATAAAACTGAGTCCCTATATCAACATTATCGCCTATATAAAATTTACTATAATTAAATATTTCACTATTAGATCCGATAGAAGACCTTTCTCCAATTAATAAATTTTCTGGTCTTAGAATCATTACATTTGGATGAACAAATGAATTTTTGCCAATCTTTGCGCCTGCATACCTTAATAAAACCATTCTTAATTCATCCAATATATTTCCTAAAAATCTTAACTTAAAGTGTAGATTTATAAGATTTAGAATTGCAAATGATAAAAAGGATATTTTTTTGATTATTTTCATTATTAATAAATTCAATATTTACTTATTTAATTAGCATCTTTTTTTATAAGATGCATTCCCAATCTGTTAGCTAAAGCAGCAATCGTCATTGTTGGATTGGCACTTCCTGAGGTTGGAAAAATTGCACTACTACAAACATATACGTTTTGCAGGCCATTAATTTTAAGGTTTTTATCAATGCTTGTTTCTTTTTTTTTATGATTAAAAATTAATCCACCCATATGATGTGAGGCATCAACACTTTTTTTGTTTACGTATTTAAGTGAGAATTGAATATTTTTTTCTTTTTTTGGTTTAAAGCTAAAATGATTTATAATTTTTTTCATTAATAATTCTATTGTTTTATGATCAGATTTACTAAAGCTATAATCAACGTGTAAGTTATTTTTTTTTAATTGGATTTTATTTTTTTTATTAGGAATCATTTCACAAAAAAGTCTAACTTTATAAAAATATCTATTTTTTTTTCTTAATAAATTATTAATTAATGGAGATTTAAATGAGGTTAAAAATTTTGTAACTTTACTGTACGCTCTTTCAAATCTTATATAAGTATTTAACATATTGAAGTTTTTTTGTGTTTTTTGATCTAAAGAAATACCATAATAGCTAGAAAAATTATTATAATTAGTGAGTAAAAGTTTTTTTATTAAGTTGGTTTTTGGATACATGAGGAACCCCAAATCTAATTTAGGATGATTCATAAAATACCTTCCAACTAATTTTTTATTTTTCATATTTTTAAGTTTTTTACTTTTTAAAGAATTTAGTATTAGGTTGACTGTTT
>JGI20158J14315_10001174_pt1 | contig 19331 bp, 22 predicted proteins | sample COG_08_FD_14315 | JGI IMG/M metagenome (IMG submission 14315)
AGAGAGGAAAGGGCAACTGAAACTGAAAATGAAACTCGTCAAGTACCGCTATTATTGGGCTTGCAGGGCTTGATGAAATTTAGAAAATTGTAGTGGAGATTGAGTTTGCAGTATATAAACTGGCGGTGTGCAAAGTTCACTTTGCGAACCATTATCCTAATTTGCCGATGCAGAGAATACAAGGGTTAAATGCTGTTTTGGGTCGTCCTAAAAATTTCGAACTTTTATGCTTGTTGAGGCAAACAAAGCTCCTTGCGAACTTTTGCTGTGGGTTTGAATCCCATATTAAAATAGATAATTTAAAAATTATAATATTTCAAATAAAAACCCTAACAATTATACTGGATTTGTAATTTATTTAAGGTAAATTTGCCTCAAAATCTTTTAAAAAAATTAACAAATTAATGACCAGTCAAATAATATCCAGCGACAATCAAATTTTTCAGCAAATTAAAAAACTACTTCATTCTGCGAAAAGCAAAATTGCTACTTCCATCAATACCCAAATGGTTAAAGTCTATTTTGAGATTGGAAGAATTATTGTTGAGTATGAACAACAGGGAAAAGAAAAGGCGGAATATGGCAAGGCTACCCTAAAAATTTTAAGCAAAAAATTAACCAAAGAATTTGGCAGGGGCTTTTCAGAAAGAAATCTAGAGTATATGAGGAAATTTTATCTTTGCTATTCAATTTCGCAGACAGCATCTGCGGAATTCAAATTATCATGGTCGCATTATGTTTTGTTGATCCATTTGGATGATTTATCAAGAAAATTCTATGAAATTGAGACAGTGAAAAGTCACTGGGGAGTAAGAGAGTTAGACAGGCAAATATCAAGTCAATTATTTGAAAGATTGGCAATTAGCAAAAATGATGCCGAAATTTCAAAATTATCTAGCGAAGGTCAAATTATTGAAAATCCCGATGATATAATCAAAGAGCCATATGTTTTAGAATTTCTTGATTTAGAGCATAAAAAATACTCCGAAAATGAATTAGAAACCAAGATCATTGATAATTTAGAACATTTTTTACTTGAGCTTGGAACTGGATTCGCATTTGTTGGCAGGCAAAAAAGATTCTCATTTGAAAATAAACATTTTTATGTAGATTTAGTTTTTCATAACAGATTGCTCAAATGTTTTGTTCTAATTGATCTCAAAATAGGTGAAATAACTCATCAGGATTTAGGACAAATGCAAATGTATGTTAATTATTATGACCGTTTTGAAAAACTACCAGAAGAAAATCCAACTATTGGTATCCTGCTCTGCAAAAAAAAGAACAAGACTGTTGTTGAAATGACTCTGCCAGAAAAGAGCAATATTTATGCTAAAGAATATCAACTATATTTGCCAACTAAAAAGCAATTAGAAGAACAAATTAATAAAGTAATAAAATAAGTTTTTTAGTTCTTTTCAAACAACTCAACCATAATCCTCCCTTTTTCACCCTCAAACCTAATGCCATTATCCTCAAAAATTCCAACCACCTTCTGGGAGTGTTGCGACAAAGGAATTAATTGTTAACTTTCTATGATCAACCCATAATTTGAGTCTTTTATGTCAGAAGAGTGGTTTTTTGCTCTCAAAGAGCAGTATTTTAGCTGTTTTATGTTAAATTATGGCGTTTTTTGGAATTTAAACGGATTAGCATTAGCGTGAATAATGGAATTATATTCCTCAATATACGATAAGTAGTTATTTTATCCTACCTTTAAACCAAATTTATCAAACTCACTACACTCAAAACTGCCATCATTTCTGGGATAGCCAAGTTGATTTGAAATAATTCTAGTTTCTCCAATGATTTGATCATCGCACTCATGAGTATGTCCATAAATCCATAAATTCGGCTGATATTTCTCAATAATTTCTACCATATCCAAAGAGTTAAAAGCGGCTTGAAGCTTGCTATCGCCATATTTTGTATTCGGATTTTTTACAGGTGCATGATGTGAGATAACCACTCTTTTTTTGCCTTCATATTTTTCTAACCAATTAATCAATTTTTCTTTAAAAACATTGTGCATTTTTACCGTATCTTGTGGAAGTAAAAACTGACCATTTTTAGTTAAAATTTGTCTAAAATCATTCATAGCACCTAAAGCATTTCTCATTGCTTCTTGATTTGATTCATCAAAATCTGTCCACATTGTTCCACCAAAGAAGTGAAAATCATCTAAAACAAAAGTAGAATTATTAAGCCAAGTGACATTTGGATAATTGGTAGAGATAAAATTTTGAAATTCATCTTCACACTCACTCATTGGCTTTCTAGTGTAATATTCATGATTTCCAGCAATAAATAGAACTGGTTTTTTCCAGTCAGATAAAAAATCGCTTAATGGTTTAAAATTTTTGAAAGTTATTATATCTCCAGCAAGAATCATCAAATCGGCATCAGAATTTTTTGGTGGCTTAAAATTACTGCCAAATTCTAAATGTAGATCGCTGTAAGTTATTATTTTCATGATATCACTGTGTGGTCATTGATCAAAAGAAAATTTTATATTTTTTTAGCTCTCACCATCTTCTACAAATTTCTTGCTATCATTCTCAAGAAAATTATCTTCTGAAATTACCGATCTTCCAAGTTCTTTTTCAGTATCAATTCTAGCATTTTTGGCAACATTACCACCTCTTTTAGCTACTTGTTTATTTTTATCAAAATTATTTGGCTTTTCCTGTTTTGAAATTTCAGTTGTGACCTTTTCACCAAGCATGGTAAAAATTAGCTCAAAATCTGTCATATGATCACGAAGATTTTGATTGGATTTGTTAAGGCTTTTATGTTTTTTATATTCGGATGGTGTCATGCCAAAAGTAGCTTTTGATATCTCTGCGGTTAAAATAGCAAAATCTTTTTCATGCTCTATTCCTCGATACTGCCATTCATCAGTTAAATTCTGCCTAATAGCAATTCCACGTAGTCTTTTATCAATCCAATCTTTAGAATAGCCTTTTTGTTCATAAATATTTTTCATTCTTTCCTGAGCTAGTTCCGGATCTTCAATTTCTTGAATTCTTTCATATCCAACTTTAGCTAACCATCTTTTAAAAGGCTCTGCTTTGGGTGAAGGAATGGACTGAATAATACGAAACATAGTTTCGGTATTGGCACAATCAGTAGCATATTTTTTACCATCAGAAGCTTCTAATTTCAGTGCGTGACAATTTGTCACGACCTCACTTTCTTCATCAGTTTTTAATCTTTGTTTTAGTTTTCTCCAATATGCACCAGCGTCTTTACTATCAGTTAAAACCAACGCAACATCAACAACAGAAAACCACCATTGATCTTCATGCCAGATTCTACGGATTTTCTTATTTTCGAATGCTATGAGTTTATTTTTCATAAGATATTTTATAATTATTTTTTGTTTCAAATCATAAAATGATTTTAGTTCTTTTCAACTAGTTCAACCAAAATCCTTCCCTTCTCACCCTCAAATCTAATTCCCTCATCTTCAAATACGCCAACTACTTTTTGCATCGTCTCAATTCTTAAATTCCTAGCTCCTCTTTCAAAATCGCCGATCGTTGATTTGGTGATCCCAGCTTTTTTGCATAACTCTTCCTGATTCCAGTCCAGAAGCATTCTGGCAGCTTTGCACTGTTTGTAATTAATTATTATATTCATGCTCTATTAACTTGATAAGTCAGTCTTTTAATATTACTATACAGTTGTTTAGTATTGATACTAATTTCTTGGATATGGTTATTGTAGAATAATCATTTAATTTCACAATCTTAAATTTCTCTCAATTATGTTTACAAAAATAGATAAAAATCTGGATAAGGTTAACCAGGTTAAAAGTTTGGCATTTTCAATTGCTCATGAGACTAGAAATCCTCTTGCGGGGATTAAAGGATGCTGCGAGTTGATGAAAAATAATTTAAATGAATTAATTGAATATATTGATTTGATTTATGATTCCTCAAGTCAGGGTCTGGCTATGATTGATATGATTTTGAATAACATTAGGGAAGGAAATATTGATAAGAGTAATTTTACCGATTTATCAATTTCTGATACGGTTAAAAAAGCAATTAAGCAATACGCTTATAAAAATGAGGATGAGAAAGATTTAGTTAGTTTAAATTTAGAACAAAATTTCATTTTTAAAGGCGATAAAAATATGATGATTTTTGTTATTTTTAACCTGCTAAAAAACTCCCTTTACTATAAATCAAAAATTGAGATCGGAACCGATGCAAAGCCAGATGGCAATTACCTTTATTTTAAAGATTATGGCCCTGGAATTGAAAAAGATAAATTGGCACTAATTTTTAAAAGCTTCTTCACGTCAGGCAAAAAAGATGGAACTGGATTGGGATTGCCATTTTGCAAAAGAATAATGACGGCTTTTGACGGTGATATTGTTTGTAAATCAGAGATAGGTGAATGGACAGAATTTGAGATGAAATTTCCTCATTAATTTTTCAAAATAATCTAGACTGGCACTGGCACATAAGTATAAGCATAATTTTATCAGAATTAAATTGAAAAATTCAAAATATCTTATAAAATGATTAGAATAATATTTATCTCTTACCTTCAAACTAGGTGAATAAAGTGATAATATTTTGAATATTGATCAGAAATAAAATAAAATTTTAGTGCCTAAAAACAAGCAAGAGCTCAATAATCTGCCAGATTACAAAAATAACTTCTATCTTACAAAAAGGTTATTTACTACCTATGTTTTTCCTTATAAGTTCAAATTTGCTCTTTCAATAATACTGATGTTTGTGGTAGCGGGAACAACTGCTGCTCATGCTTATCTTGTAAAACCAGCATTAGATGAAGTTTTTGTTAAAAAGAATGTCTCAGTTTTAGTTCTTATTCCAGTGGTTATAATGATTATTACTGTCATTAAAGCGATGTCTAGCTATTTCCAGATGCTGTTGATGAATTATGTTAACATCTACATAACAGCTGACTTAAGAAAAGAACTTTATAATCATTTCATCTATTCTGATATTTCTGATTTAAACCGCTCTTCTTCTGGTGAAATGATCTCCAAAATCATGATGGATATTGGCAGAATCACAGGTGGCATATCAACTGCAGTAAATGGGTTTTTCAAGCAACTAGTCACTTTGATTGCATTGATTGGAGTCATGTTCTATCAAAGCATGGAATTGGCGTTAATTGCCTTTATTGGTTTCCCTTTAGCTGTTTACCCTGTTTATAAAATTGGTAAAAAACTCAGACATCTTTCTTTTGGTGACCAAGCTATAGCTCAAAAGTTTCTCTCACAAATGGATGATAGCTTACAATATGGCAAATTAGTTAAATCATATAATTGTGAAGCATTTGAAGCTAACAGAATGAGTAAAATAATTGACGGCATGACTAAGATCGGTAAGAAAATTACCAGACTTTCGCTAATATCCTCTCCCTTTGTAGAAATGCTTGGCGGCATTGGCGTTGCCCTAGTTATTTGGTATGGCGGTCTACAAGTTTTAGACGGAACAACAACCCCCGGTGCTTTTTTCTCCTTCTTTACTGCAATGATGATGGCTTATAAGCCATTAAAATCTGTTTCTGGCATGAACTCTGGCATTCAACTCGGGCTTGGTGCTACAGAGAGATATTTCACTACAATTGACCAAAAACCAACAATTAAAGATAAGCCAAATGCAAAAATAATCAAAAATCCTAAGGGTAACATAAAGTTTGAAGATGTTAATTTTAGCTATATCAAAGATAAAACAGCACTTAACGGTATCAACCTTAATATAGATAGTGGTAAGGTTGTAGCCTTGGTTGGCCCCTCTGGTGGTGGCAAATCAACCCTTATGAGTATGATTCTTAGATTCTATGATCCAAAATCAGGAAAAATTACTTTAGATGGTAATGACCTTAAGGATTTAACCATAGACTCCCTAAGGCAATCAATGTCAGTAGTAAATCAAGAAGTTATGATGTTTGATGACACTATCATAGAAAATATTCGCTATGGCAAAGAAGATGCTACAGAAGAAGAAATCATTAAAGCTGCCAAAATGGCCGAAGCTGACGAGTTCATAAAAGACCTGCCAAATAAATATCATACTGCAATCGGTCAAAATGGCATTATGCTTTCTGGTGGTCAAAGACAAAGAATTGCCATTGCTAGAGCCATTCTTTATAATTCACCAATTCTTCTTCTTGATGAAGCAACTTCTGCTCTTGATCCAATTTCTGAACATCTAGTTAAAAATGCCCTAAATAAACTTATGAAAGGCAAGACCACCATCGTCATTGCTCACAGACTTTCAACCGTTATGCATGCTGATAAAATATGCGTAGTTATGAATGGCGAAATTGTTGAAGAAGGTACTCACAAAGAATTATTAAAAAAAGATGGTGATTATGCCAATTTATATAATAAACAATTTGAATTGATGGAGGATGAGAGGAGTGAGTAAAAAAGATGTCATTATTGCTCAGTAAGATTTTTGAGTTCTGCTTCAGATTTGTTTGGTATGAACTCTATTTTAGTAAGGATAACAAGGATATAAGACTTTTAAAAAAGCGTAAATAAAATTATTAATAATTAAAAAAATAACAATAAATATGAACAATAACTTAAATAATTTACACAGTATTAATTCCACAATAAAATCCTTGCAGGACGCAATATCCTTGGTTAGTCAAAAAGAGATTCAAGATTTTATTGATTTAATGCTTCAAAAATACAAGCAAAAGAGTAAAATTTTTATTTTTGGCAATGGAGGAAGTGCTGCTACAGCCTCCCACTTTGTTTGCGATATTAACAAAGGGGTCAGCTTTAATTTTGAGAAGCGTTTTCAATGCGTTTCTTTAAACGATAATGTGCCAACCATGTTAGCATACGCTAATGATATAAATTATGAGAGTGTGTTTGAGGAGCAGTTAAGAACCTTTTTAACAAAAGATGATATGGTAATAGCTATATCGGGTAGCGGGAATTCTAAAAATATTATTAATGCTATAGAATATGCTAATTCAATTTCCGCTACAACCGTAGGATTTACTGGTTATGATGGTGGTAAGTTAAGAGAAATTGCCAAATACTCAGTAAATGCCAATTGTAATGATATGCAAATTTCTGAAGATATACATCATATTGTGTTAAACCATATTACGATGAAGATATTAAAAAATATTTTAACAAATAACTAAAGCCAATTATAGAATGATAATAACTAGAACGCCATTTAGAGTTAGTTTTTGTGGTGGAGGAAGCGATATACCTCAATATTATAAAGAGTATGGAGGAGCTGTATTGAGTTCTACAATTAACAAATACGTATATTTATCACTTCATCCATATTTTCAAGATGGTTATTTATTAAAATATTCCAACTATGAACATGTGGAGGATGTTAACAAAATAAAACATAATATCATTAGAGAGGTTTTTAAGAAATATAATATTTCCAGTGTTGATTTTAATTCAAGTTCAGATATACCGTCTGGTACAGGAATGGGATCATCTTCAGCTTTTACCTCTGGTTTAATTAATCTATGCACTTCTTATCTTTCAAGCTTTAAATCTAAAGAAGATATAGCAAAAGAATCTTGTGAGGTAGAAATAGATATTCTAAAGCACCCAATAGGAAAGCAAGATCAATATTCTTGTGCAATTGGAGATCTTAATTTTATAGAATTTAAAGCAGATGACAGTGTAACAATAAACAGTATTTGTATGAATAGTATAAAAAAGCAAGAATTGTCAGATAATCTTTTGCTTTTTTATACCGGCATTACTCGCGACACGAATATTATTTTAAAACAACAAATTATAAATCTGAATTTATCTAAAGATAAAACTAAACTTATGCATAAAATTGTCGGATTGACATCTGACCTAAGAAAAGAATTAATAAATGACAACATTGACTCAATTGGTTCAGTGCTTCATGAAAATTGGATGTATAAAAAAGAACTGGCAAATTCTATATCAAGCCAATTTATCGATGAGAACTATGAATTAGCTCTCAAAAATGGAGCCATTGGAGGAAAAATACTTGGTGCAGGTGGCGGTGGATTCTTTCTTTTTTATGCAAAAAAAGAAAATCATGGCAAGTTAAGAAAGGCTTTGTCTCACCTAAAAGAGCTAGATTTTAATTTAGAATCAAGCGGAACAAGTGTAATATATAGTAATTAAGATGGATATAAAAAAAATTGTTAAAAAACTAAAAAATAATTTTAAAACAGGGAGATCTCGTAACTATAAAATATTGAATGAAATTAATAATAATTTAATAAAATTAAATCGACATATACAAAATATTAAAGTTAAAAACAACCAACCTGCAAAGCAAAATAATTCTATAGATCACAATGGATCACAGCCAAATAACAACAAAAAGAGCGCTTATCATGATTTAAATATTTTAGCTGACAAGGCTTTAGACAAATTGATAAATGAATATGAATTTCAAACTGTTTTGGATATTGGTTGTGGTGAAGGTGTGCATTCAGATATATTTTTAGAAAATAAAAAAAATGTTATAGCGATAGACTACGGCCACTCTCCATATTTTGAAAAAAATAAAAATAAAATTGATGCAATTATTGGAGATTTTAATAAGTATGAATTTAAAGAAGAATATGATTGTGTGTGGTGTTCTCATTTATTAGAACACCAATTAAATCCTAATATATTTTTGAATAAAGTTAATTCTGTACTTAAAGAGGGAGGGGTATTGGCTATAACAGTTCCCTCTATAGAGCGTGATAATAAACACTGCTATACTACTGTGGGTGGTCATGTTACTTGTTGGCATGCTGGTATTCTTTTATATCAGCTAGTATTGGCGGGATTTGATTGTAGTGAGGCTAGTGTAAAAAAATATCCATATAGCAGAGGATATAATGTAAGTGTCATTGTTAAAAAGAGGAAAATTAATGTTTTGGATAAATTGGTTTTTGACAATGGAGATATTAAAACTATTCAAAAATATTTACCAAACTCTATTGAGTTCAAACCAAATCAAAATGATATTAAGTTTGACGGAAATATAGAAGAGTTAAACTGGTAATTTATTATTAATAACAAGAAAAAACTATATGAAAAAAGAATTTTTATTTAGCATTATTATTCCAACATTAAATTCTGAAAAAACCTTAGGAAGGGCAATTCAAAGTGTTCTAAATCAAACAATGCAAGGTTTTGAAATTATTATTGTTGACGATAACTCATCTGATAACACCAAAGAAGTAGCAATGTCTTTTTCTGATCAACGAATTACTTTTATAAAAAATAAAAAACATTTAGGACTGGGATTATCGAGGAATGTTGGAGTTAGGAATGCCAAAGGGAAATACATTGTGTTTTTGGATTGTAATGATGAATGCTTGCCAGAAAGACTAAAAAATCAATATAATTTTTTAGAAAACAATCTAGATTACGATGTTTGTGGCTCAAGAGCTATTAGGATTATAGATGATGTAGAGAAAGGCAAAACTTGGAATCATCCTTTAGATAAGGATTTAATAGGACCTACACTGTTATTTGCTGCTTTTTGTCTTTCATCAACAATGATGCTAAGAAAAACTTTATTTACAGAGAAAAATCTATGGTATAGCGATATAAAAACTTCAGAAGATCATGAATATCAGGCCAGATTATATTCCGATAATATAAAAATGATAAATATAGAGCCTTCGTTAGTAAAGCATTATATGTCTCCAAGAGCAAGATCATATAAAATAACATCGCAGAAAGAGTTAGATAGTATAAATATAATATCAAAACTATTAGAAAAACTAAATTTTAACTTCACAGATGAAGAGATAAAAAGCTTTATGATAAGTAATGATAATTTTCATCAAAAATTACAAAGGGAGTCCATATTACAAAATTTACTTTTTTTTAAAAGATTATATAGAGTAGGTTTAGAAAGTGAATTATATACAAAAAAAGGATTAAAATATATTTTAAACAAAAAGTTTTTAGAAAATGTGAAATATTATGAAGATTTTGATATAAGTAAAAAAAGATTCAAAATATCTAGAAAGTTTAGCAAAAACTTAAGTTGGTATAGGTCATTATATAGTTTAGTTTTTCTTAAAAAAGAATCTATAAGGTCAAAATTATTTCCCAATAGCAATATAAAATTAGTAATATATAACAAATTTAATCCTAAAAAAGGAAAAACCAAGATATACTTTTTGTTTCAGTCTAAAGCTTTCTGGCCTTCTTGGGATAGTTTTTATAATGCCTGTTTAAAAGATGATAGGATAGAGGTTAAATTAATTTTTTGTCCTACAGAAAAACCAAAAAGTAAAAATGGCAACAATGGACAATTTATTGGTGCAGAAGAGTGGTTAAAAGAAAACAGAATTCCTTATATTCACATTGAGGATATTGACTTTAAGAAAGATACTCCAGATGTTTTAGTTATTCAAACGCCTTATGATGCTTGGCATAGAGATAAAAAAACAAGCTCTGGACACTATAAAAATATGGGGATTAGGGTTGTATACATATCCTATGGACTTTATTTTGTACAAAATGATCAATGTATTGTAAAAAATTATATAACAGGAATCCATACCAATGCTTGGAGAATATATACCCAAAATCAAGAAGAGGTTGAAGTTTATGGCAAATATTGTCCAATTGGAAATTCTCATATAAGGGGTTTTGGACATCCAAAATTTGATGCTTTGCATAATTTGGAACAATATAAAATGCCAGAAAAATTAAAGGAAAAAGTTAAAGGAAGAAAAATCATTATATGGCATGTTCACTTTCCTGCTGCATTTTCCACGCTAGATGGAGCAGAAGTATTTTCAACTTTTTCTTGGGAAAAGGATTTGCAAATATTAGATTATATACAAAAAAACCCTGATTTATTTTTTATTTTCATGCCTCATCATATGTTTTTTGGGGTCATTGAGCATAAAATAAAGATTCCAAAAGAAGAAGTTAAGGATTTTAAAAAAGACCTTGAAACTGGAGAAAATTCAACTATTTGGTATGATGATTATAGGCCACCAATTGCATGGGCAAATGCTTGTATCGGAGAGAGATCTTCTGTCACATTTGAGATAATGGCGGCGAATACACCTATGTGTTATTTGGAAGAATATCCCGAGAAATATAATAAATTTGCGACTAAATTATTATCTTCTTGTAAATATGCAACAGACTTTAAGACTGTAGAAGATTTTTTAAATGATTTTAAAAAAGGTAAAGATCCAAAAAAGGCAATTAGAAAAAAAGTTCTGAAAGAGGTTTTGCCCAAATTGGACGGAAAAATTGGCTTTAGAATCAAGGAAGATATTATGAAATCATTACATGATAAAGAGTAAAAAAAGGTATAACTATAGATATGTCTTTTGGACACCTCATCACAAGGATTTAGGTATTTGTACATAAATAAATTTAGACCACGATGCTAGCTCTGCTACATCCGTCAAATTAATCCTACTTTTTAGACTCAACCGCCTTTAAATTGGCAACTAAATTATAACTAGCGCTTAGTAAAGAGACAAAGATCCCCATTCCTCCTTCCCTGTATCCCTTACCCTTTATAAAAGCCTTGAAGAAGCGATTTAGGAAACTAAAAAATAATAAGAATAGACTCCTCTTTTTTATTTTTTTACCTGACTTAATAATATCTTTAGCTCTTAAGCTTGTATAGCGATTAAAGCGGCTAACAAGATCAGCTATATCATGATCCATATAATGAATTATCGGATTTTGTAACGTCTTTGTCTCTCCCCTTAGGTCAGCTATTGGGTGCAAACTTCTATCCTCAGCATATTTCTTATTTCCATTATAGTGGATGAATTGCTCATCATGTTTGCCCATAACCCTTAACCAGCCATATTTGACGAATCTGTTGCCGACATAATTATGCACCAATGTTTTAAAATTACATTTACTGCTATTATTACTAATATTGTTTAAGATTTCTTGCTTTAATTCTGCTGATACTCTCTCATCAGCATCTAATTCCAAAACCCACTTGCCATTGCAGTTATCAAGGGCAATATTTCTTCTTTCTCCTTCTATATTCCAAGACCCTTCTATAATATTTTTGGTGTATTTTAAAGCTATTTCTTTTGATTTATCGCTGCATTTATCCAAAACGACAACTAATTCATCGACAAATGATAATGTTTTTAGACATTCTCCTAAATGATATTGTTCATTATGTGCTACAACTACTGCTGACAATAAAATGTGTTCCCCACCCTTTTTCTTGTTTTTCATCAATTTGAATTATTTACTATGTACATGTACATTAATATATTGTATTTTAATAATGCTTGGGTCTAGACAAAGCGGGTATAAAATGACTCCTGTATCTCCACTAGTAAATTCAAAGAATCAATCAGAACCCGTTTTAAATGCTTTCTTTAATTTTACCAAATACAGCAAAATAATAGAAATTAGCAGAAAATAACTCCCTGTTTCATCCTTTTAGAACCCTACATTCTTTACAAATTTAAGACTTGAAAGAGATTAGATGTTTACAATTACTCTTTCAAGCTTTAAATTTGTAAAGAATGTAGGGTTCTATTTAACAACAGAAAGCAGGATTTGCATTAAAGTCTTACTGTCAATTTTAAGAGAAGATTCAATCTAAAGTTGTCTAAACCCCTTTTTTATATATGAATATGGATGCCCTTATAGAGCAGTAGTTAAAACTATCTAAAAACTTTAAATAAATTATGAAAATTCTTGTTACTGGTGGTGCCGGATTTATTGGCAGTCATTTAATTGATTTACTTCTTTCAAAGGGAAATAATGTTGTTGCCATAGATAATCTACTTCTTGGCAAGATGTCTAACATAGCTCATCATTTGGATAATAAAAATTTTACTTTTTACGAGGAAGATTTATTAAATTATAAAAAAATTGAGGAAATTTTCTCTAAGGAAAATTTTGAAGCTATTTTTCATATGGCAGCTAATTCCGATATATCAAATAGCCACCATAACCCAGATATTGATTTTAATAATACTTTGTTAACAACTTACAATACGCTAAAATTAGCAAAAAATCATAATATTAAACAATTTATTTTTGCATCCTCTTCTGCAATATATGGCTCTGTTGAAGGAAAGATACTAGAAAGTCAAGGGCCTCTAACCCCAGAGTCTCATTACGGAGCCTGTAAACTTGCTTCTGAAGGTTTGATTAGTAGCTTTTGCGAAAATTATAAAATGAAGAGCTGGATTATAAGATTTCCCAATGTTATTGGATCAAGATCTACTCATGGAGTCATCTACGATTTCGTTAAAAAACTAAACAAAAATCCTCATACATTAGAGGTTTTGGGTGATGGTAAACAAAATAAACCATATTTGTATGTGTCCGATTTAGTTTCTGCCATCAATCTTATCTGGGAAGTGGCGGATGATCAAATAAATATATTTAATGTTGGCAATAATGATAGAATTACCGTTAAAGAGATAGCTGAAATTGTGGTTAACCAAAGCAATATTGACACTAAAATAACTTATACTGGTGGAAATAAAGGGTGGATTGGGGATGTTCCAGAGTTTGATTATTCCTTAGATAAAGTTTATAAAATTGGGTGGAAGTCATCCTTATCTTCAAAAGATGCTGTAATTAAATCGGCTAATCACATAATTCAAGAAGTTAATAAATTAAAATGAAATTAATTATTATTGCTGGTGGAAAAGGTACGAGACTTGGTTTCAAAACTATACCAAAACCAATGGCTGAGGTTGGAGAAAGGCCAATTATCTATCATCAAATTATTCTAGCAAAAAAATATGGGATTAAAGAGATAGTCATTCTATCTGGTTACTTATCAGAAGTTATTGAAGGTTATCTTAAAAATGGTAAGGATTTAGGCGTTAATATTACTCATATTAAAGAGGAGCGGCCTCTAGGAACGGCAGGATCATTGAAATCCATAGAATCTATGATAAAAGAAGGAGAACGATTCATGGTTTTTTATGGCGATTTAGTGATGGATTTTAATATTAAATCTTTCATAGATTTCGATAAAATGTACCAACCGAGCATTGGTACATTAATTGCTCATCCCAATGATCATCCCCATGATAGTGATTTGCTTGTAATAGATAATGACAATAAAATAACAAATTTTATTTCAAAGCCACACAATAAAAAATACTATCGTAATTTAGTAAATGCAGCGGTTTATATATTTTCTAGCAAAATATTTGATTTTATCGAAAAAGATCTAAATTTAGATTTTGGAAAGGATATATTTCCTAACATAGTAAATCAGAGTAAAAATAATTTGTTAGCATATATTACGCCAGAGTATATTAAAGACATGGGAACAAAAGACAGATTAGACAAGGTTTGTAAGGACTTTACTGGTGGTAAAGTTGCAAAATTAAATAGTGAAAATAAGAGAAAAGCAATATTTCTCGATCGAGATGGAGTGATTAATAAAAACTTTGACCCATTTGTCGATATAGGTAAATTTAACCTTCTGGATGGCGTTTCTGAGTCTATAAAAAAAATTAATCAAAGTGACTATCTGTGCATAGTAATTACCAACCAATCAGCACTTGCGAAAGGTTTTATCAATGATCAAGAATTAAGGTTAATTCATGATAAAATGGAAACCCAAATAAGCGGCTCTCAAGGATATATTGATGGATTATATTACTGCCCCCATCATCCAGAAACAGGCTGGGATGGAGAGGTGCGAAGTTTAAAAATTAAATGCTCTTGTCGTAAACCAGGAATAGGAATGTTGCTGCAGGCACAAAAGGATTATAATATAGATCTTAGTAATTCTTATTTTTTAGGTGATTCACAGTCAGATATGACATGCGGTAAAAAAGCAGGATGCTCAACTATATCAATAGGAAATAATAATTTTGAATATGCTGATAATAAATTCTGCAATCTTAATGAGGCTATAAACCATATCTTAACTTTTCAGGGATAAATAAACCTATGTTAGGAAAATTAGAAAAAGTAGAACTTCGTCAAGTATGGAAAACTGAAGATCAAGGATTCACTCCTTGGCTTGCAGAAGAGAAGAATCTATAGAATTATTGGGTGAGACTATTGGAATTGAGCTGGAACTAGAGGCTCAGGAAAAAGATGTGGGGCCGTTCAGGGCTGATATTTTATGCAAAAATACCGAGGATGATTCTTGGGTGTTGATTGAAAATCAGATTGAAAAAACAGATCATAAACACCTTGGTCAGCTAATGACATATGCTGCTGGATTGCAGGCAGTTACTATTGTTTGGGTGGCATCAAAATTTACAGAAGAACATAGAGCTGCACTTGATTGGCTCAATAAAATTACCGATGATAATTTTAGATTTTTTGGATTAGAAGTTGAGCTATGGAAGATTGGAGATTCTCCTGCCGCACCTAAATTCAATATTATTAGCAAGCCTAATAATTGGAGTAAAACAATATCACAAGCAGCTAAAAATATTAGCAACGTAATTGAGTCAGAAACTAAGACCATGCAATATCGCTATTGGCAGAAAATAGTTGATTATCTTGAAAGTAAAAACTCAAAACTTCGCACTCAAGACCCTAGACCAAGACATTGGCAAACTTTTGCAGTTGGTCGTAGTCATTTTTATATAGAGTCCACTGAATTAGAAAATTTCAAACATTTTCAAAAAACAATTTTACAGCTCCCGATTCGGGATTCTTAAAATTTGAACTTTTTAAATTTTCTTTAAATTATTTCCTAATCCATATCAATTTTCAGTTTGTTTGCCTATTAAATCTCTCTCAATACCCTAAACATGTTAAATGTCCCCATAGCCAGACTAGTTTGAATTTGAGCTCCCTCTTTGGTTTTAAGGACTATTTTTGTAAGAGAGTAGTCTTTCTTGAGATTTCCTATTAACCCTTCTATTTTTGATCTCTCCTTTCTTAATTTTCTTTTTTGAAGTTTTTGTTTATCTGTTGATTTACCTTGGTTCTTAAGGCTATGTTTAATATTGTATTTTTTTAGTAGCTCTTTATTTGCTAGTGAGGAATAAGCATCATCCAATAATGATTTTTTAGGTAGTCGGTTAAATCTTTTTTGATGTTGATTTAGACTATCTTTCAATTCTATTTTTTCGCTGAAAGCTCTATGTTCTACTTTATTACTAAAGGCGTAGCCTTCAGATGAGCTTATATGTGCCTTTGCTCCAAATTCTACCTTTTTACCACCTTCTTTCCCTCTAACTATCGGCCTAATGAATGGTTGATCAAAACTTACAATTCGATCTTTTATCTGATTAGTTTTTTCTTGATATTTGGTTCTTTGTTGATGATAGATCTCTCTGGCTATTATGAGCTTATTTTCTATTTCTTTTATTAGGCCTTTAAGGACATCCTCTTCTACGAGTCCTAATTTGAAGTTTTTTGATGATAGATTTTCTTTGGCCTCAGTAATAATGGATGTCAGTTGTTTAATATTTCTACCCGTAAAGCCTAACATTTTCCTAGTGGTTGATCTGATGATTTTATGGCTCTTCTTTTTCTTCTTGGCATAGTTCAAATAAACTTTTTTAGCCTTTCTTTTGTAGGTTCTGATTTTTTCTTCTAATTTTAAAGTTTTTTTTAAAGATGATATTTTGTTAATACAGTAAGCCCTTACTGTATTAAGGAGCTTTACATCATTGGGATATTCAATCTTACTTTCAAATACCGTAGCATCAAGCAGCAGCTCTTTACCTTTTATGAGCTTGTGTTTCTTCAATATCTCTAATATCTCTTCTTCAAATTTAAGGAAATATTTTTCTCCTAATTTATTTCTTCTTTTGGTAAGAAGGGAAGAATTCATTACCTTACTCTCTTTGCTGATAAAGCTATCAAAACCACAGAAGTATTGGAAATAAGGATTCTCATAAAAATAATTTAATATTTCTTCATCACTCAATTTTAACTTCACCTTTCCAATCATTAAGCCAACTACCAATCTTCCTGATTTTACTACCCCTAATCTTTTAACATCAAAATATGAGTCGTGAAGTGCAACAAGGGCATCCCAAGGAATTAGAGAAGATAATCTGATCCAACGGTTATTTTGATCTAATTTACCGCCATAGGGCATTATGTCTTTGAATAATGAGAGTTGATTCATGATTTTGACTAAAATTGATGAATTTTACTTTTGACAAAGTGCAAGGGTTTTGGAAGGGAAGTGCCAAAAGGCTTACACTTTAACTAAGAAATATAGGGTTATTTTAGGGGTTTAGCATATATGGATCAAGGGTTTGTTGGGATTTATTTTGTAGATCAGTGGACTCTATATAAATGCAACATTAAACACCCTCAACAACAAAATTAGTGTTGAACTGTGTATCGCTGATAAAAATGAATCAAAGGCTTTTTATAACCTTCTTGAGCAAGATAAGGAAATTATAGAAAGCGAAATTGGAAGTAGTGTGGAATGGAAAGAAAATCCTAACAAAACTCAATCAAAGATTATTATTTCTAAAAATGATGTGAAGATAGCAAATAATGATGATTGGAGCAATCAGCATGAGTGGTTTAAAAGCAATATAGAGAAGTTTGATAAGGTTTTTAGAAAGAGAGTTAAAAATTTGAGCGTTGGTAACTCGAATGATTAATTGTCGGATTTAGCAAAGATTTTTAGATTTTTTGAGTCTGATTTAAATTCGCCAGTATAGTGGAAAATATCTCCTTTTTTCTTTCTGCTAATTTTTAAGCTAAAATTAGCGACTTCGTATTGGTGAGATCCAGAAAAGCTATCTAAACTATCCCATGATTTTTCATTAATATCTGAGGTAAAGTAACCAATTGCTTTTGTAAAAATTTCTAGCAATTTCTCAACTTCACTATCAGAGCATTTGTCACTCCTGATATCCTCAACTATCCCCTTATAAATTAAATTATTCATTTTATTTTGATTTATTCTCGGCGTTAATTCCATCGGCTAATAAAATTAAATCTTTTAGCCAAGGTTGGTTGCTATTTTTGCTTTGCTCATTTTTTAGAATTTTATAAAAATCCTCAGAAAATTCTGGGCTAGATTCAGATAAAATTTTGTTAAAAACAGGCATGATTTGAATATTTTGCATAAGTCTAATTTTTGATTAATATTTACCTTAAAAAGCGTCTTTAAGTTAGGTATATATTAGCTCTAAGAGTCTTGTCTATCAAGTCAATTGGTGCTTATTCTGGGTAAATATCGAAGTTTTTTAACCTCCACATCTTTCCTCAAATTCCTGATTAAAATTATCAATCTGACGAAGCGTCTCCTCACTCAAAGAATTTAGCTCAGACTCGGTAATCGTGATAGGATTTGCCCACAAGCAGAGATTATTTACGGACGTACTTTTGCATCCGGCGCTTAACAGTAGAAATACTATCATTCCTACGGCTAGACTGCCTTTTCTTAGATTTTGCTGCATCTTTTAAATTATTTTTGAGTTGTTTAATTTCTGCTGATTTTTTGCCTTTAAAAAAACCAAAGCCAAAAACGGTGCAAATTCCTGCTAAAAATATCACTGATTTGATAATTATTGTTTCTATCATTTTTTTATCCCCTTTTCAAAAACCCCTATGCCAAGCAAGCTTCCGCCGGCAATTAGAAACATGTTAATAATACCAAGAGCTGTTGCTGCATCTGCCGCTCCTTGATAAAGTGAGTAAGAAAATAAAATTATAGAAAATATAATGCCTGATCCAAGAAGGATTGAGCCCCATAATCTTTTTGAAGATTTATTGCCTTTGGAATCAGTCAAAAATTTGTTGGTCATGTTTATTAATCGATTAATTCAAAATGTGGTAAATCGTAAAGGGTTTGGTCTTTTAGATCATTGTCGCAGTCCCAATCTCCACCCCAGCGGATCTTAATGTTTAGCATTTTTGCGATGCCCTGAACTGTTCCAGCAAAGTGATATAACAGAAAATAAAATCATCAATTCCTTCAAATCCATTGATAAAATTTGGGATGAATTATTTCCGGTCGAGCAGGTAAGAATTATGAACCTCCTTGTCAAAAATATCGACATCAAGCCAGATGGCTTAAACATCAAAATTTACAAGGAAGGACTTCACTCATTATCAACTGAATTGACAGGCTAATATGCAAGAAATTACTCAAACTATAAGTGAAGATACTGTTGATATTTTTGTGCCAATAGCAATCAAGAAAAGAGGCGGATCAGCAATGCTTGTGATGCCAAAAAATGTGAAGCCAGAAGATCAAAAAACTTATTTTGACGATAAATTAATTAAAACCATCGGTAAAGCCTATAAGTGGAAGATGGAAATGGAGGAAGGTAAATTTGAGAGTTCGTAAAATAAATTGTGTTTTTTAAAAATGAGAATATAAATAAAATGTTAATTTTATTTATAATTTTACTAACTTAAATTTTTAAAAAACTAATGA
>JGI20158J14315_10001175_pt1 | contig 19330 bp, 20 predicted proteins | sample COG_08_FD_14315 | JGI IMG/M metagenome (IMG submission 14315)
GCTACAAGTCAAGAATGATTATTAATAGACTATTAAAACTTTAACACTCTCAGTAGAAATATATTTTTAATACTAGTTCTTGTTTGTTAAGCCTCTTTTTGATTAAAGGTACGTTATGAATCATCTACCTCGAAACTCTAAAAGTTATTTATTTCTAATCAAAACCTTTTATTAAGACTGCATCAAAGCATATTTATTAACATCAATTTATAAAGGTTCCAAAATGACTATCATAAAGAATTCCAAAATAACTATCATAAAGAATGTTAAGGGAAGGCAGATAATAGATAGCCGCGGAAATCCTACAATTGAAGTTGATGTTATTTTAGAGGATGGGTCAATGGGGCGTGCGGCAGTCCCTTCAGGTGCATCAACTGGAGCATACGAAGCCATCGAAAGACGTGACAATGACCTAAAAAAATATAAGGGAAAGGGTGTTCAACTTGCAGTAAACTCGGTTAACTCAGAGATAAGAGAGCAATTAATTGGGGCAGACGCCTGCAACCAGGTTAGCATTGATAAAGCACTGATAACACTGGATGGAACCGAAAATAAAGGTCGTTTGGGCGCAAATGCGATCTTAGGGGTATCTCTTGCTACTGCTCGTGCAGCCTCACTAGCGTTAAGAGAGCCACTTTATAAGTACATCGGTGGCTCTGAAGCTGTAACTCTTCCCGTACCAATGATGAATATTATAAATGGTGGTGAACATGCAGACAACAAAATTGATATACAAGAGTTCATGATTATGCCAACTTCTGCCTCAAACATATCTGAAGCAGTAAGAATGGGATGTGAAATTTTTCATACATTAAAGTCCGAGTTGACCTATGTCGGTCTTTCAACCGGGATAGGTGATGAAGGTGGGTTTGCTCCAGACTTATCTTCTACAAGAGATGCAATTGAGTTTATTATAAAGGCAATCGAGAAAACCGGGTATATTCCTGGAAAGGAAATCTTTCTAGCGTTAGATTGTGCGGCAACTGAATACTACAAAAACAACAAGTATATAATTTCTGGCGAAGGGAAAAAGTTAACAAGTGACGAAAACGTGGAGTACCTAAAGTCCCTGGTCGCTGACTATCCTATTGCAAGTATCGAGGATGGTTGCTCAGAAGACGATTGGGATGGATGGAAAACTCTTACCGATGAATTAGGGAACACCGTGCAACTTGTTGGTGACGACTTATTCGTAACTAATAAATCTAGATTAAAACTTGGTATAGATAGGGGTTGTGCAAACTCAATGTTAGTAAAATTAAATCAAATAGGAACACTCACAGAAACATTAGAGGCGGTAGAAACTGCAAAATTAGCCGGCTACACTAACATACTAAGTCACAGATCTGGTGAAACAGAGGATACCACTATTGCTGATCTCGCTGTGGCAACAAATTGTGGACAAATTAAGACAGGGTCTCTCGCAAGAAGTGATAGGTTAGCAAAGTATAATCAGCTTATACGGATTGAAGAAGAGCTTGGCTCATTAGGAAAATATGCTGGAAATAAAATATTAAAAAATCAGTAAATTTAATCTCGTTTTTTCTTATAATAGCGTTTATATACGATAACTTAATTATACACACTTAATCGTGAAAGAATTAGTGGGACCTTAAAATGAATTATAATCCTAAATCAGAATTTTTAAAAATTATGTTGGAAAGAGGGTTTTTAGCGGATTGCACTAATTATGAACGCATGGATATTTCTCTATTATCAGGTGTTGTACCCGGTTATATTGGGTTCGACGCAACCGCCTCTTCGTTGCATGTTGGGTCGTTAATGCAAATAATGATGCTCAGGTGGCTACAAAAGACAGGTCACCAACCTATAGTTTTAATGGGGGGAGGCACTACAAAAGTCGGTGATCCAAGTTTTCGCGCTGACGAACGTCCTTTACTTACACCTGAAAAAATTAATGAGAACATTGATGGTATAAAAAGTGTGTTCAAAACTACGTCACCTTTAATCAAACTAACAGCACCGCCATAATGGTCAATAATGCAGAATGGCTTGATAATTTAAATTATTTAGATTTTCTTAGAGACATAGGCCGACACTTTTCGGTTAATAGAATGTTAAGTTTTGAGTCTGTTAAATCTCGATTAGATAGAGAACAATCTTTAAGTTTTTTAGAATTTAACTATATGATCCTTCAGGCATATGATTTCATGGAATTACATAACCGTTACGGATGTTTACTCCAAATGGGTGGCTCTGATCAGTGGGGTAATATTGTAAATGGGATAGATCTAACCAGGCGGACCCTTAATGCTGAAGTATTTGGAATTACATCTCCCCTATTAGAAACTTCAGACGGAAAAAAAATGGGTAAGTCACAAGATGGAGCAATTTGGTTAGATAAAGATTTAGTTTCTAGTTATCAGTTTTGGCAGTTTTGGCGAAACACATCTGACGCAGATGTCGGAAGATTCCTAAAGTTATACACCGAACTTCCACTAGCTGAATGTAATAAATTAGAAAGCTTACGTGGAGCAGAGATTAATGAAGCAAAAATAACTTTAGCAAATGAGGTTACTAAATTACTTCATGGTGAAACAGCTTCATTAACAGCCCAAAAGACTTCAAGAGACGTCTTTGAGCGAGGCGGCTCTGGAGATCAGTTACCTACTCTTGAGCTCGCTCTAGAAGAAGCGTCTGGTGGAATTTCTATTGTGCAACTAATTGTAAGAACAGGTCTTGCAAGTTCCGGTAAAGAAGCAAAGAGGTTAATATCTGAAAGTGGTGCAAAAATGAATGATAAGGTTATAAGTAATCACGCAATTGTAATTACACATGAAGACTTATTAGAAGACATTAAGCTTAGTGCAGGCAAAAAACGTCACGCATTAGTTAAGTTAATGGACTAATGTAATTAAAATAAAGTGAATAGAATTACTTGAAGCTCGATACGTTTTCCATAAAGTCAGGATCACCCGAAATTGAACCACTTTGTCCGTCACCTTTTTTAATCATATCAAGTACGTCTAAACCTTTAACTACCTTACCTATGACAGTATATTGGCCATTTAGAAAACTTCCTTCACTGAACATAATGAAAAATTGACTATTTGCCGAATTAGGATCTTGAGCCCTAGCCATTCCCACGATACCTCTATCATAGTTAATATCTGAAAATTCAGCTTTTAAATCAGGCAAGTCAGATCCTCCCATACCAGCCCTTTTAAGGTCGCCTGATATATTTCCATACTGAACATCACCGGTTTGGGCCATAAACCCGTCAATAACTCTATGAAAGGCTATCCCATTATATGAACCATCATCTACTAATGTAATGATCTGTTTGACATGCTGTGGAGCTGTGTCTTCGAAAAGATCAATTATAATTTCACCTGAAGCCTGTCCCTTAACACTAATAACAATACCTGAAGCAAATACCGGGCTAGAGCAAAATATCAATATTATTAGTAGAGCTCTAAGCATCAGCAGCAACTTTCATACTAACCATCTTATCTGGGCTTTGTGGTGGTTCACCTCTAACGATAGAGTCTACATGCTCCATGCCTTCTATGACCCTACCGTAAACAGTATATTGTCCATTTAAAAAATTATTATCACTGAAGTTTATAAAAAATTGACTGTTTGCACTGTCTGGGCTTTGAGACCTTGCCGCTCCAATAGTACCCCTATCATGAGGTAATTTAGAAAACTCAGCTGGTAAATCTGGTAAATTTGAACCACCTGTACCAGCAGAACTTAAATTAAAGTCTTTTTCTGTGTTTCCGTTCGAGACATCTCCAGTTTGAGCCATAAATCCATCAATAACTCTATGGAAAACTACGTTATCGTATGCCCCCGATCTTGCTAATTCTTTCATTCGTTCACAATGCTTAGGAGCGACATCAGGAAGTAACTCTATCTTAACCTCCCCACCTTTAAGTTGAATTAGTATAATATTCTCAAGATCTAATTTATCGTTCATAATAAAGCTCCTAAATAAATAATTTGGGCTAAACTAGACAACATGGTAGTTTTGTAAAGCCCTTTATTTTTGTTTATTTATCAACGCATTTTCTACTTCTGGCGTTACAAATTTTGATACATTTCCATTTAACCTGGAAATTTCCTTCACGAGTCTAGAGGCAACAGCTTGATGTTGTGCTTCTGCCATCAGGAAAACTGTCTCAACTCCATCATCCATCGACCTATTCATCCCGACCATTTGATATTCATACTCAAAATCAGATACTGCCCTTAAACCCCGAATTATCACGTTTGCATTCACCTCTCTTGCGCAGTGTATTAAAAGATTCTCAAAAGGATGAACTATAATTTCGATAGGGGACTTTTCCTGAATTTTATTACATTCAGTTTTTATCATGTGGACTCGTTCATCTAGAGAAAACATCGGTGATTTATCAGCATTAATTGCAACCCCGATAACAAGTTTATCTACCAAAGCAATTGCTCTAGTGATTATATCAATATGACCAACCGTTATGGGATCAAAAGTCCCAGGATATAAACCAATACGCATGTTTAAGCACCCATTCAAAAATATTTAAAAAATAGATCTTATAACCCTCTAACATTTTCAATTTTAAAACAACAGTCACAAAAATAGATAGATAAATTAAAAATTGCTAAACAAGGTCTTTTAAAGATTAATTTACATGGTTATAGCTAAGTTAAATTTATTATCACATAGCGATGTAGAAGTTAATTTTATCAAAGGAGAACATTATGCAAGAGCTCACTCACTACGTTAATGGCGTACACATTAAAGGTACATCAAATAGATTTGGAGATGTATTAAATCCCGCAACAGGTGAAGTTCAAGGGAAGTGTCCACTATCAACTACAGCTGAAGTTGAGACTGCAATTGAAATTGCTGCAGCTGCTCAACCAGCCTGGGCGTCAGTCAATCCTCAGAGACGATCCAGAGTTATGATGAAGTTTGTTGATCTTCTCAATCGGGACATGCAGAAACTAGCTGAAGTTCTTAGTAGAGAACATGGTAAGACACTTCCAGATGCAGCCGGTGATGTCCAAAGGGGTCTTGAAGTAGTAGAATTCTGTATGGGAGCACCACACCACCTTAAAGGAGAGTTTACAGATAGTGCAGGTCCAGGAATTGATATGTACTCAATGAAACAACCTCTAGGCGTCTGTGCAGGTATAACACCTTTTAACTTCCCAGCTATGATACCAATGTGGATGTTTGCTCCCGCTATAGTATGCGGAAATGCATTCATTTTAAAACCTTCTGAACGAAACCCTTCAGTTCCATTAATGCTTGTTGAGCTTTTGGAAGAAGCAGGACTTCCCAAAGGTATCTTGCAGGTGGTAAACGGTGATAAGGAGGCAGTAGACGCTATACTTCATAATCAAACAGTTCAATCAGTCAGTTTTGTAGGCTCAACACCTATAGCCGAATATATCTATGCCACTGGGTGTGCAAATGGTAAGAGAGTTCAATGTTTTGGTGGTGCAAAGAACCACATGATTATTATGCCTGATGCCGACCTAGATCAAGCAGCAGACGCATTAGTCGGCTCTGGTTATGGAGCTGCGGGAGAAAGATGCATGGCCATATCAGTTGCGGTTCCAGTTGGTGATGAGACAGCTGATAAACTTATTAAAAAATTGATTCCGCGTGTTGAAGCTCTAAAGATTGGACCATACACTTCTGGAGAGGATGTAGATTTTGGTCCAGTAATAACAGCCGCATCAAAAGCTAATATCGAAAATCTAGTGCAAACTGGAATTGACCAAGGCGCCAGTTTGGTAGTGGATGGACGAGGCTTTAAATTACAAGGTTATGAAGACGGGTTTTTCGTTGGAGCTCATTTGTTTGACAATGTTACTACTGATATGGATATCTACAAAAAGGAAATATTTGGTCCTGTATTGTCAACAGTTAGAGCTAAAACGTATGAAGAGGCCATACAAATGGCAATTGATCACGAATACGGAAATGGAACATCTATTTTTACTCGTGATGGTGATACCGCACGAGACTTTTCTAATAGAATAAATATAGGCATGGTTGGAGTTAATGTGCCAATCCCCGTCCCATTAGCATACCATACTTTTGGTGGTTGGAAAAAATCAATGTTTGGAGATCTTAACCAACATGGTCCAGATGCTTTCAAATTCTTCACTAGAACAAAGACCATTACATCTCGATGGCCTTCAGGAATCAAAGAAGGTGGGGAGTTCTCCATCCCAGTAATGGAATAAAGTTAACGAATATTAAAACTAAATCACCCTTAATTACTTAAGGAAAGCTATTGGATTTTTCACTTTCGGAGGAACAAATTGCCATTTTTGATCTTGCCCACCAATTTGGGCAAGAGAAAATAGCTCCACATTCATTAGATTGGGAGAAATCTGGTAATATTCCAAAAACTTTGTGGAAAGATATAGCTTCATTGGGTTTTGGAGGTTTATACGTCTCAGAAAAAAATGGCGGCTCAGGCTTAAGTCGACTTGATGCAACTCTAGTTTTTGAGGCATTAAGCATGTCTTGCCCATCAGTAGCTGCATTTCTATCGATTCATAATATGTGCGTTTCAATGATAGATAAATATGGGTCGAGTGAGTTAATTGACAAGATATTGCCCGACGCTTTAAAAATGGACAATGTCATTTCCTACTGTCTCACGGAGCCAGGATCAGGGTCTGACGCCTCAGCTTTAAAAACTCGTGCTGAGAAAACAAACAATTGCTACACGTTAACTGGTACCAAATCATTCATATCTGGTGGCGGGTACTCCGATTCCTATTTAGTTATGTGTCGAACCGGTGAATCTGGGCCACAAGGAATCTCGACGATTTATCTTGAGGATGGGTGTGCAGGCCTCAGCTTTGGTGCACTAGAAGAAAAAATGGGTTGGAGGGCTCAACCAACTCGACAAGTTCAACTTGATCAGTGTGAAGTGCCATTATCTAATTTAATTGGAATCGAAGGTAGTGGGTTTTCTTATGCAATGGCCGGATTAGACGGTGGACGACTTAACATATCTGCTTGCTCACTTGGAGCAGCACAACATGCATTAAATAAAACTTTGTTGTATATGAGTGAAAGACAGGCTTTTGGACGCAATATCGATCAATTTCAGGCTCTTCAATTTAGATTGGCGGATATGGAAATTGAATTACAAGCATCTCGTATTTTCCTGAGGCAAGCTGCTTCAAAGTTAGATAATGGAGACTCAGACGCAACTTACTTTTGTGCAATGGCAAAGAAATTTGTTACAGAGGCGGGTTCTAAAATAGTAAATGATTGCTTACAGCTTCATGGGGGTTATGGTTATCTCACTCAATATGGGATTGAAAAATTGGTGAGAGATTTACGTGTGCACGAGATTTTAGAAGGCACTAACGAAATAATGCGTCTGATTGTAAGCAGAACAATGCTTAAAAAGTAAACAGGCCATGAAAAATTTAATTATAAAAGTAGAAAATAATGTTGGTCAGATTACTCTGAACCGACCTAATGCGCTTAATGCACTAACTTATGAAATGATATTACAAATAGAAGAAACATTAGATAACTGGTTATCTGAAAATATAGATTTAGTGATTATCGATGCTGTAGGTGAAAAAGCTTTTTGTGCTGGTGGTGATATTACCGATTTATATCAAAGTGGACTGGAGAAAAAATTCTCATATGGTCAACAATTTTGGCTTGACGAATACAGACTGAATGAAAAACTTTTTAATTACCCTAAACCAATAGTAAGTTTCATGCAGGGGTTCACTATGGGAGGTGGCGTAGGGTTAGGGTGCCATGTGAGCCATAGGATAGTCTGCGAAAGTAGCAGAATTGCGATGCCAGAATGTGCCATTGGGCTAGTGCCAGATGTAGGCGGTTCTTATATTTTAGCTAAAGCAAAAAATTTTTTGGGGGAATATCTTGCAACTACTGGTTTCAGAATGGACTCCAGTGACGCTATTATGGTTGGCTTTGCCGATGTTTATGTTCCAAATGAGTATTGGACGGAATTAAAAGTTGAATTAACAAAGACTCGGGATATTTCAATTTTAAATAACTATAAGCGAACACCTGAGGAAGGGCCACTAAGCGAAAACTTAGGGGTAATAGAGTATTTTTTTTCTAAAAGTAACTTATTGGAGGTTTTGGATAGTTTGCACAAAGATAACACAAGTTTTGCCAAGAAAACTATAGAGTTGATTGAACGCAATTCTCCATTATCTGTGCTGTGCACATTCGACATAATTAGAAAGCTTAGAGCTACTGATGATCTCACTATTCGTAAATCTCTTGCATATGAGTATCGATATACATACCGGGCGCTTGAGTTTGGAGATTTTATAGAAGGCGTTCGTGCGCAAGTAATAGACAAAGATAGAAATCCAAAATGGAAAAATAAGCATATAAGGAATGTGCCTCAGCTTAATATAGATAAAATGTTAGAGATACTTCCTAAAGCTGTAAACAACTGGGAGAATTGAGTTATGAAGATTGGCGTAATTGGTTTAGGGAATATGGGTGTGCCAATGGCTAGAAATTTAGTTCTAGCTGGGTACGAAGTACGAGGTTTTGATATAGTCAGTCCCTGCCCCAAAGATATTAAAGCAGCGAAGAGTGCAGTGGAGCTATCTACATTGTCAGACGTTGTCATTATGATGTTACCAAGTGGAAGTATAGTTAAGGAAGTTGCCGACGAAATTTTACCAAATATGGCTAAAGGGTCGATACTGCTAGATTGTTCAACAATAGATGTAGAATCCACTCGCCTAGTTGCCGAAACTTCAACAAACTATGGGGTATTAATGGCTGATGCACCCGTATCTGGCGGTGTTAGTGGTGCCGTAGCTGGAACTTTAACTTTCATGGTGGGCGGATCAGCAGAAGCTTTTTCAACTCTCAAACCCCTTTTTGACATAATGGGTCAAAAAGCTGTCCATTGCGGTGATTCAGGGAATGGTCAGGCGGCTAAAATCTGTAATAACATGATATTGGGCGCAACGATGATAGTAACCTGTGAGGCTTTCGCTCTTGCTGACAAATTAGGTCTAGACAGAGAAAAAATGTATGATGTGGTAAGTACTTCATCAGGTTACAGTTGGTCTATGAACGCTTACTGCCCTGCTCCAGATATTGGACCTATTAGTCCAGCGGATAATGACTACAAGCCCGGTTTCTCAGCTGACTTAATGTTGAAAGATTTGCGCCTAAGTCAACAAGCTGCAAAGGCAGTAGATGCTGACACACCTTTAGGAATGCACGCAACCTCTCTATACAAAACATTTGTAGAAATTGAGGATGGGCAAGGAAAAGACTTTAGTGCAATGCTTCCAAGGTTCTCAAAGAAAACTAGAACAGACACTTAAAATTTTACTTTTCTGATTTGTAGTAATGGCGCGGTTGACGGGACTCGAACCCGCGACCCTCGGCGTGACAGGCCGATACTCTAACCAGCTGAGCTACAACCGCGCACTACACTAGTATTAGTTAACTAGCCTGTCGGTATTAGGTCTGGAATTAAGTTACGTCAACCCGTTATGAGCGTCTTAATTCATTTTTATCCGTATTTTAATATTTTATGTAATTTCAATAGTTATTTATTTTTTTAATTTAGTGTTAGTTAACACTTCTATTTTGGTTTATAATTTTAGAAACATCTGCTAGAGCAAGTCTAGTTTTTAACCACGGGAGAAAGATATGGAAGACTATTCAACAAAAACCTGTGAGGCTTGCAATGCTGATGCGCCAAAGGCAAGTGAAGGATCGCTCTCAAATTTTTTAGCTAAATATAGTGATTGGAGTTTGTCGCATGATGTAGCGTTTCCACAAATAGCTAGAGTATATAAGTTTTCAAAATATACTTTAGGCCTCGAGTTCGTTAACTTAGTCGCTGAATTATCAGACGCAGAAGGTCATCATCCAGATATTATTCTAGAATATGGTAAAGTTACAGTTAAGTGGTGGAGTCACAAAATCAAAAACCTACATGAAAATGATCTTATTATGGCCGCAAAATGTGACTTGATCTACGATAATTCTAACACCCTATGACGCTATAGCAATGTATTTACAGCTCTAAGAAGTAATGTAAGGCACAAGTCCTACCACACCTTACCTCTAGCTACTACAGGCTTCTGCATAAGGACTTGATCATCTTCTATAAAAACAACATGATCTACCATATTACTGACAACGCATGCGTGGTTTGGTATAACTTGTATGCGTTGACCCACTCGTAAGTTAGTTGATGTATTAGAAGTTATGCATCCATGTTCCTCAGACAACTGCGAAATCGTTAAGTCTGGGTATCCAACAATTAATCCGTGACCCTCTAACCCCATTAAATCAGAAGTAAGAACTTTAGAGCCAGCATCTATAACTGCTCGATTTGGAGCTGGGGTTGAAATAACTGTCGCAAGAATAGTTAACGCACAATCCTCTATCGTACATGCTCCTGCAACTATTAATGACTTATCATTATAAATATATGTGCCAACTCTATACTCAGTTGCCAAAGGAACTTCGTGTGCCTTCCACATTTGAGGAGAGCCCCCAATAGAAATAGTTTTAAGCTCTAATCCACTTAACTCAATTAAGTTTTTAGCTTCATTAAAAAAATTATTCATAGTTGTTGCAGAATTTGACTTGGGTGGATACGTCATAAGTCCTGCAAAACTTACTCCAGGAAGCTCATTAACTCTTAAAGCTAAATCACAAGCTTCTTGAGGCGTCATGACCCCACAGCGTAACGCGCCAGTATCTACCTCGATTAAAATGGGTAGCTCCTCACTAAGATCAGAAAATGCATGAGATAGCCCTTCTATGCAATCTATATTATCTGCAACTACAGATAGTTTTACTCGTTCAGATATTTTTTTTAAACGCTCGAGCTTACTAAGGCCAAGAATGTTATAGGACAGCAGTATATTTTTTATCAAATTACTTTTATCACCATCCAGCATTGCCTCCGCTTCACTAATTTTCTGACATGTTATTCCTACTGCTCCAGCCTCAACCTGCAAACCTGCAAAATATGGTAGTTTATGTGTTTTAATATGAGGTCTAAGATTTAAACCCTGATCAGTACAGTAGGTTTGATATTTTTTAATATTATCTTTAGCTATATTGGTATCTATTAGTACTGAGGGTGTATCTATTTCTGTGTACATAGTAAGACCATCCTTAAATTAGTATTTTATTACTCATGTCATGAAACTATTAAGCGTAATATTCAACTTTATAGCTAGTAAGTTTTATTGAAACTATAATAATATCGATTATCTTATCTTTAGCAAATGAATATCCCTTTAATTTTGTGAAGAAAAATATAACAATTGGATAAAGAAATAGAAAAAAAACTTACTCACCCTAACAGTCTAAAACATCTGGGTTTACCTTAGGTTTTATTGAACAATACAATATCTTTTGATATTATTTCATAACTCCAGTTACGTTGCTGAGCGATTATCTCAAAGGTTTTTTCACAATAGAAAACAACGTGTGTTGGATCATTTTTGTAATACCAATTTTTAAAAAATTTATTCTCTGGCATAAAGCATGTCATTATACCCAACCAACCCTTTTCCTTCAGTAATAGATTTAGTGTATTAAATTCTTGCGATGGTTTAAAAAAATGCTCTATTGTTTCCGTGCAGCTAATAAAATCATATTTTTTTAAAAAGATAAATTTGTTTGGAAAGAAGAACGGATCATATAAGTCCATAGGGAAACTCTCAGATCTAAACATGTCAACTAATGCTGGACCATGACCACAACCATAATCCAAGCCCATGGCATTCTTAAACAGTTTGGTTTTAAGAGGAATTGATAGCTTAGACAAAAACTTTCTATACCTAAAATCAGAAATATTATTTTGATGTGTTAAATAGTGGGTTTTCTCTTCTATTGGATTTAATAGATTAGCCTTATCGAGAAATTTTGCTAAACATAGTTTGCATTCCAAGAACCTTTTTTGATCTATAATATCAAAAATTTCGACTAAATTACTTTCACATACAACACAATTCATAATGTGTTTAACCCGATTTCTTTATTTTGACCTTAAACTAACCAATCAACTCACCAAAGAACAAAAATTAGTTTCTAAGGATCAGATGACCATCCTCAATTTCTTCATATATAGGGTTTTCAGGATTATGGCCAACTGGAAAAACTGGAGAAGGGATAGGTTTAAAGTTCATATCATTGGAGATATTTCTTTTCTTAGGGTCTGCGATCGGGACTGCCGCCATCAATGTACGAGTATATTCATGTTGTGGGTTTTCAAAGATTTGTGAACGGGTTCCAACCTCAACAAGTCGACCCAAATACATCACACCAACCTTATGTGAAACACGTTCAACGACCGCCATGTCGTGACTAATGAAAAGGTATGATAATCCAAGTTCATCTTGCAAAGACATCATCAAGTTTAGGACTTGAGCTTGAACTGATACATCAAGCGCTGATACAGCCTCATCTGTTATAACCAGGCTTGGATTTACTACGATTGCCCTCGCGATTGCTACTCTTTGCCTTTGTCCACCTGAAAGTTCATGGGGAAACCGCCTTAGAAAGGATGTTGGTAGCTCTACTTTCTCTAAAATATCACGGACAATATCATCAACTTCTGATCTTCCTGCTAAACCAAAGTTATTTAATGGTTCCGCTATCTGCTCACGGAGCCTCATATATGGGTTTAGCGACGCGTAGGGGTCCTGGAAGACCATTTGCATATCTCTTCTAGCACTACGCAATTCGCTACTATTTAATGATATAATATTCTTTCCATTCAAAAATATTTCACCAGATTCCGGCTCAACCAATCTTAAGATAGAACGTCCACAACTAGATTTTCCACAACCAGACTCACCAACAAGCGCCATTGTCTCTCCACGATCGATCGTAAAAGAAACATTTTCAACGGCGTGAACATTTGCCACCTTCCGACGAAAAATACCTCCGTATACTGGGAATCGTGTAACTAGGTTCTTAACCTCCAAAAGAGTTTTCTTTTCAATACCTATATCGTCCCTAGGGGGTTTAACTGTAACGGTAGCTCCTGGAATATTCAGTGGGCTAGGTAGTGATGTACCCGCCATTTGACCTAATTGCGGAACGGCGGCTAGTAATGCTTTTGTATACTCTTCCTTAGGAGCAGAGAAGATCTCATTCACTGTTCCCTCCTCAATTAGATTTCCTTGGTACATAACCACCACTCTATCCGCCATTTGTGCTACCACAGCCATATCATGAGTAATAAATAGGACAGCCATCCCTGTTTCTCTTTTAAGCCGATTAATCAAACTCAGTATTTCTGCTTGGATCGTTACATCTAATGCTGTTGTTGGTTCATCAGCAATAAGTAAACGCGGCCGGCATGCCATTGCAATTGCGATAACTACCCGCTGTCTCATTCCACCGGATAGTTCGTGCGGGTACTGACGAAGTCTTTTTTCTGGGTCAGGGATGCGAACCTCTTTTAGTAATTCAATAGCTTTCTCTCGAGTTTCACTAGCAGATAAATTTGTATGTAACCGCAATCCGTCTGTAAGTTGCCGCTCAATTGAAAATACTGGATTAAGTGATGTCATTGGCTCTTGAAAAATCATACCAATTTCATTGCCTCGTATAGAACGCATTGTATCAACATCAACCTCAGAAAGATTAGCCGTTTTTTTTCCATCCCGTGATAAAAGCATTTTACCACCAGTGATTTGTCCACCCCCAAACTCGACAAGACGCATAAGGGAAAGAGATGTAACAGACTTCCCTGAACCGCTCTCACCAACTAGACATACAGTCTCACCTGGGAAAACCTTAAAGCTAATATCATTTACGGCAACAACTGTCCCTCCATCAGTTTCAAACTCAACTCTAAGATGATCCAAAGAGACGATAGGATCATCAATCTGTGTATCTAGCTTAGAAGACAATTTGTTTCTTTCAGTCATGACTGTGACCTCGGATCAAGTACGTCACGAAGAACATCACCAAACATATTTAGTCCTAATACGGTTAGAGCAACCGCTGTACCCGGTACCAAAGCGGTCCATGGAGCGCGATCAAGATAGTCTCTTGAAGCCTGTATCATTAACCCCCAAGAAGCTTCTGGCGGTTGCGTTCCCAAGCCTAGGAATGACAACCCTGCTTCTGCCAGGATAGCAAATGCAAGACTGATGGTAGATTGGACAATAACCACTGGCATAATATTTGGCAAAACATGACCAATAATCAGACGAGAGTTCGTTGCACCAGACGATCTTGCCGCCTCTACGTAAGGCATTTGAGCTACTCTAAGAGCTTCACCTCGAATAAGTCGAGCAAGATATGGAGTGAATGCAATCCCGATAGCAATAATAGTGTTTTGTAAGTTGGGGCCAAGTACAGCACTAATAGTAAGAGCCAAAAGAAGGGCTGGAAAGCTAAGGAGGGTATCAACAAGACGCATTAGAACATTATCAGTTCGACCACCAAAATACCCAGACACAAGTCCTAAGGGAAGACCAATTACTAGACTCATTAAAACAGCAGATGTCGCTATGTTAATTGAGGTTCTCGCCCCAAGCATTACTCTATAGAACAGATCTCGCCCCAGCTGATCAGTACCCATCCAGTGTGCCATATTTGGGGGTGAAAGACGCGCCCTCATATCCATTTTCGTCGCAAATTCGGGAGGAATAATAAGGGGTGCAAAAATTGCTATCAAAACAACACAAAGTACTAAAGTGATTCCAATTATACCTTTAAAAGTTAAAAATTTCTTAAATATACTCACTTTAATTGAATCCTTGGATCAAAAAATGGATACAATAAATCCACTATCAAGTTCACCAACATTACGACAGCTGCAATTACAAAAACTGTCGCCTGTATTAGTGGCATGTCCCTGTTTAGGAGTGCTTGATACGTAAGCCAACCCATTCCAGTATAATTAAATAAGCTTTCCATTACGATTATCGAACCAAATAGATATCCCATCTGAAGACCTGCAACTGTCATAACCGGTCCAATTGCATTTGCGAGGCCGTATTGCCAAATAACAGTTTTTTCTGCCAAGCCCTTAGCACGAGCTACACGAATGAATTCCTGACTTAATATCCCTGTCATCGTGGCACGTGTCATTCGAGTAAGGTGAGCCATCAATCCGAGCCCAAGGGCTAAAGATGGTAAAAAAGCGTGTTTTAGAGCCATCAAGAAATCTTCGTTTGGATGAACAAAACCAGACGAAGGAAACCAACCTAGAGCTCTCGCAAAAAGTAATATTAACATTATTCCCCAAAAAAAATCTGGTAGACTGACACCAAGTATGGACTACAGAGCTACTTGCAGTATCTTGCCATCGGTTTTTATAAACGGCAGACCAAACTCCCAATGGGACAGCAAGAGTGAGAGCTATCGTCATAGACAACAGGACAATAAGTGCACTTGCTGTCATCTTTTGTAGTATTATTGGCCCAATAGGTTGTTTAAAAAGTAAAGAATTGCCCCAATCACCTGTCAACATACCAAAAATCCATCGACCATATTGGTAAACTAATGGGTCATTTAACCCTAAGTTTTCTCTGAGATTTTCTAATGCTGCTGGGTTTGATTGTGTACCCATAATCATCATAGCGACATCGCCTGGCAAAATATTTGTAACGGTAAACGTAATAATTGAAATAAGGAAAAGTGTCACCGCCATAGAGAGTAGCCGCTGGATAAAATATGCCATGGTTAACCTTTACGAAATCAGTATAAGTGGAGCGCATTTTGCGCTCCACTAATCATTTATTCTTTTAGCCATACTTTATGAAAGTGATAGGTGGCCCCATCAGCATTAACTAATGTATCAAGACCTCCAACACTTTTTTGTGCTCCAAAAGAGCTATTTCGATGCCAGACCACAATATCGTGAACTTTATCAAAAACGCGCTGCTGGACTTCTCTATAGATATCGGCTCTTGCCGCATCATCTATAGTTACGCGTGCTTTCTCTGTTAAGTCATCAATAACTGGATCGTTAATACCACGGTAGTTAAACCCACCTGTTGAATTATAAAGACTATAGTAAAGGAAATCCTCCTCCCAGATAGAATTGAAATTCATCATGGACATTTGGAAATCTTTGTCTACCCAGACTTGACCTAACCAATCTGCCCACGTCAACTGTTCTATAGTCAGCTCAACACCAGCTTCCCGAAACCACTCTACTAAAATTTGGGCCGCTTCTACATGATATGGATAATTAGTCGTGGCTTTAAAGACAACTTTCAGGTCTCCAGGGCCATAGCCAGCTTCCTTCAAAAGTGCCTTTGCTTTCGCTATATCTTGAGGTCTTTGATTAAGATCGTTGTTGTATGACGCACTACTTGCAAATCCTGGTGAAGCTGCTGTTTTACCCTGCCCCAAAGAGCACCTTGCAATAACACTTCTTTATCGATTATGTAGTCTACTGCCAAACGAACGCGTTGATCTTGGAATGGCTCAAACTTGTAATTCAAATTCACAAAGTCAAAAACGCCGTGTGACCAACTTAATACTTCAAGGTTTTTATCAGCCTTGATTTCATCAATTCTATCAGCTGGAATGTCATTTATAAGATGCATTTCTCCAGTCCTCAAACCGGTAAGACGCACTGTAGGTTCAGTAACTTCTCGTGCAATTAGTCGATCTATACATGCAGGTCCATTCCAATAATCATCAAAACGCTCAAGCTCAACTTCATTCCCAATTTCACGCCTTACAAACTTAAATGGTCCGGCTCCAACAGGCATTGTGCCTTGTGTTTCAGCAGACCCTTCAGGAATAATAGCTCCAGCTCCAAGCGCCGCAAGCCTACCAAGAAAGGGTGCATTAATTTTATCCATTTTTATTATTACGGTGTGATTATCTGGTGTTTCAATTGATCCAACACTGTTAAACACAGGTTTATTTACCGCCCCTGTATCAGGGTCCATAACTTTTTCAAAACTGTATTTAACGTCAGCGGAAGTCATATCTGAACCGTCGTGGAATTTTACCCCATCACGAAGCTTGAATGTGTAACTCATTCCATCTTCACTAACTAAATAACTTTCAGCCAATTCAGGAATAATATTTAAATTTTCATCAGTTGTCACAAGTCCATCGTGGATATTTTGTAGAATCCTCATTGTTGATATTGTACCAGTCTGATGGGTGTAAAGGTTCTGGGTAGTTTCAGAATGACCCCAAATGAGCGTTCCACCTTTGGTAGGGCATGACGCAGCCCAAGCAGGTGACAAAAGTCCTAATATTACGGTTGCACCAAGCGCGGATATTGCATTATGAATTATTTTATTTTTCATCATTTTATCCTTTCTTTTCATAACGTAGTTATATTTTCATCATTAAATTTTCTACGGTCCCTTATAAAGGACTCTGTCTATGCAACCAATTAATCAAAGGTTCATAGGGTTTTCTGCTCAAATTATGTCGGCTAAATTTATAAATCTGGCCTTTTCTTATAAACACCAAGCTCCTTTTCTAAAGCTATTCCAAAATTAAGAATTTTTTCCTCCTCAAAGAGGCGGCCCCAAAGTGAGATTCCATGAGGCACTAAAAATTTTATCCCCTTACCAGCCTCTCCAGTGCTAAGTTTACCTTCGCCCAGGGATGCCGCACCTCGTGAGGCGAGCTTCTGAAAACCAGCCCTAAGGTGAAGGCAAGGATGACCTGTAAAATTACTCGCAACAAGCATAGGTCCAGTATCAAAGGGCCCAATTAATATATCAATTTCACTAAAGAGATTGTCGAGAGCTTTCATTACCAAATAGCGAAGCCGATCTAATTGAACATGATCAACAGCTGAAAGAAACCTCGCTTTACGAAAGGTATTAGGCCAGGCGCCATCATCTTGCCAAGTAAGCGTATCATCTTCGTCAGACAGTGTAAGGTGTTCGAAGGCTGCAGCAGCTTCCGCATATAGAATGTTAATCAGGGACATGTATGGAAGATCTTCTAACTTTACCTCCTTAACTTTTGCTCCCAGACTCATTGCAACCTTTAACGCGGCTCGATCAACTTCTGTGGCTCCATCCTCAAATGCCTCCGGTAGGTAACCTATGACAAGATCTTTAATATTTTTTGATGTATCAAAATTAAACGGTGCCCTAATACTAGAAAGGTCATTTTCATCATATCCATTGAGAGTTGACAGTACGATCCCTGTATCCTCTACGCTACGGCAGATTGGGCCTATCTTATCTAAAGACCAGCATAGAGCCATACCCCCTTGCCTACTTACTCGTCCAAAAGTAGGCCTTAAACCTGTTGTACCACACCTCTGACTTGGGGAAGTAATCGACCCAAGTGTCTCTGTACCTATAGCGAAACTGCATAAAGCTGCAGCAGTTGCCGATGCAGAACCTGCACTAGAACCACTACTGCCTTCGTTAAGGTTCCAAGGATTTTTAGTTCGGCCTCCATACCAGATATCATTATACGCTAACGCCCCAAGTGTTGTTTTTCCTAAAATCACTGCACCAGCTGCACGCAAACGTTTTACTATTTCCGCGTCTTCAACAGGAACTCTATTTTGATAGGGTTCAGCACCCCAACCTGTTCTTACACCCTTAGTATCAAATAGGTCTTTTAAACCATATGGAATACCATGAAGGGGACCCAAATTAATTTTGGCACTGGTCAACAAGTCCATTGCGTCGGCTTCTGCTAGTGCTTGATCTTTTGTCACAGTTGCAAAACATTCAAGTTTACTTTCAAAACTTTCAATACGCTCTAAATATATTTCAGTTAATTTTCGACTTGTTAAAAGGCCATCTTTAATCCATTTACCCTGCTCACCAATACTTGCAAAAGCTATGTCTTCTTTATTTTTTGGTAATTTAATATCCCTTTTTTGTAATTTAATGTCTGACCTAGATGGCATTTGGAATCCTGGTAATCTTGGATCAAATTTAGAGGCCATTGGAGTTGTATTATCTAACTCTATTCCTCTACGTAACTTTGCTGAGAGAATTTGACCTTCAAGGTTTTGGACCATCTGCTCTCTTTCACTTTTAGAATAGGTAATTCCCAAAAGTTTCTCAGCACTTTTAATATCTGAAATTGTAATTTTTTCTGCACACATAATCCGCCTACCCACAATGCAATCAGTTCAAATAATGATAATTTAAAATAGTGTATTTTTGTAAATTACCAAAAATAAAGTCTATATTTGCGATAATAGAAATAAATCATTTTATAAGTATATTGTAAATATATATTATATAATTCAGTAAATTTTTAATAATCACATATATTCCTATTAAAAAATTAACTTACACAAAAGGCTAAAATCCAGAATAAAAAGTCTGAATTGTGGTAGCTATAGTCAAAAATTAGTAGCGGGCTTATAATATTCACAAGTTA
>JGI20158J14315_10001179_pt1 | contig 19287 bp, 15 predicted proteins | sample COG_08_FD_14315 | JGI IMG/M metagenome (IMG submission 14315)
CTACCAAAAGGGATAAACGGCTCACCACTTGGAACGCGTCAAGACAGTGCGGTTGTCGAAATGTGTAGCCGATTTGCTAAGATGGGATATGTAAGTATTGCCGCTTCATACCGTTTAGGTTGGCTGGCAAACAGTACCAATTTAGATGTACGACGCGGTAGTAACTTATTAGCAGTGTATTACTCTATCCAAGATGCGAAAGCGCTCGTACGCTTTTTGAACTTAACAGGAGGGATGAATAATCCTTTCGGTATTGATGCTAGCAAAACTATTATGGTGGGTCAAGGTTCAGGTGGATATTTGACATTTGCATATGCGACTATAGACAAACATTCAGAAGTCGCAGGGCCAAATAAATTTAAGTATCAGGATTCAACCGGCATCTTCGGTCAGCCTGTACTTCCAGGCGACCCTTACGTAGATACGTCTATCGTAGGTGATATCGACGGCTTTGGTGCAGAGGTAGTAATTACCGGTCAGAATACCTTAGGCTTACCAACAATGGACTATAGCTCTCCTGGTCGTAACTATATTAATCATCCAGGTATGCCGGATGATATTCTTATGACTATCAATATGGGAGGCGCTATGGGAGATGGTGCTTGGTTGGAACAAGGTGATGTTCCGATGCTGAGTATCCATAGCAAATTTGATTTCTTTGCACCATATGATACAGGTATGGTTTACGTACCAATCGGTGCTCAATTCTTTGCAGTAGTTAGCGTTACTGGATCATACGGAGCAATTAAAGCGGCCAACGCATTCGGGAATAATGATGTATTCTTAGACGAAAACTATACCGATGCAGTTTGGGTAGACCAACAAGCAACTAATCCTACAGGTGAAGAGTGTCTATATACTGTTGAAATTCCTCCGGCGCAAGCAGCAACTCCATGGATTGTTCATACTTCTCCTTGGAATTGGTATGATCCAAATGATCCGAATATTACATCAACTGATGCAAATCCAAATGTGAAGAGTACTTCAATAGCTTGGATGGATACGGTTATGTCATTCATAGTACCACGTATGGCTACTGTACTTCAAGCAGAAGGGGTACCGGCAGGTATCGTTGAAACGACGCAAACGTTCAAGGTTTATCCAAACCCAGCCTCTGATGTTGTGGCCATTAAAGGAACGAATGGCAGCACGTTTACAAGTGTACAAGCTTTCGACATAACCGGTAGAGTAGTGTACGCTTCGGATGCCACTGGCAACAGTTTAAGCATTGATGTGTCGAATTGGAATAATGGAATCTATTTGGTGCAAATAGCTACCGAAAATGGTGTCCAAGTCAAACGCATCGTCGTAAACTAAACGACCGCGCTTAATGTTAATAGAGTCCTCATACGAACGTATGGGGACTTTTTTTTGCCATAGATTTGCCCACGATAAAGGAAACCCAAATGATTAATTTCAATACGCAACTTCAAGAACTCGAGAAACTACCCATTACTGCTTTAGCTCGTGCAGCACGTTATGGCGATGGTGTCTTTGAGACCATCAGGATGCGTGAGGGTAAATTGCTCTTCATAGAAGATCACTATTTCCGATTGATGGCCAGTATGCGTATTCTACGCATGGCAATCCCTATGGAGTTTACTCCAGAATTTATTGTGGATCAATCATTGAGGCTTGCTGAGGAACGCGGATTTGAAAACGGTCGCTTGCGATTACAAATCGTTCGCAGCGGAGGTGGTACTTATACGCCAAATAGTAATACGATTGATTGGTGGATGGAGTTGGACCCGCTCGAGACGAAGGACTACGTTTTAAATAACGTAGGCTTGAAAGTGGAGCTTTTTAAAGATCATTACGTGCAGCCAGGGCTACTATCTACATTAAAAAGTAGCAATGCCTTGCCCTATGTGTTAGGAAGCATTTATGCCCAAGAGAATCAATTCGATGCGGTTCTTTTAGTTAATGATGCTAAGCGATTGGTCGAAGCGAATTACGGGAATGTTTTTCTAGTTCAAGGCGACATTCTACGCACCGCCCCTTTAGAAGATGGCGCATTACGAGGCATTTTTAGGAAGAATGTACTCGATTGGGCGAAGGAAATAGGACTCGAAGTACAAGAGGCCTCAATTAACCCATTTGACTTACAAAAAGCGGATGAAGTTTGGATCACAAATACAATTCGCGGTATTCAGTGGGTTGAGCAGTACCGTAAAAAGACATTTGGTGCAAGCAAAGCGAAAGAGATGATTGATATGATCAACCGGAAGCTCAATGTCTTAGGTGCCCTTTAATTCATCCAAGGATCTTCTGGTGCATTAGCCCATAGTGCGAACTCGCCACCCAATGTCTTCATGTATTTACGCCACGCCTCACTAGTAAGCTCTAGTGGTTCTATTTCAAATGGAGGTTTCAGTACAATCCAAGTCCCTTGACTAATTTCTTCCTCAAGTTGACCAGCGGCCCAACCACTATAACCTAAGAAAAACTTGCATCGTACCGATTCAAGATTCAACTCTCGAGCAGTTCTAATGGCTTCTTGTAAAACCGTATAATCTCCACCTAAATACAGGCCATTCCCGGCTTGCTTTGCACCGTTTAGCGTATCCATCGTATGTAAATAAAAGAGCGCATCTTGCTCTACAGGTCCACCGTAATAGATAGGGTCCTCGCCAGGAAGTTGATTCATAAAGTCTTGTGCAAGGAGGGAAGAGTTCTTATTAAGAGTGAATCCAAGCGAACCGTCTTTACCGTGAGCTGTTAGGTATACAACCGATTGCTCAAAAAAGCCATCACCGATAAGCGGTTTAGAAATTAAGAGTACGCCTTTTTGTGGACGGTTTTTGTTTTGCATTACACTAATTTAGTAGCATGGATTTACATAACATTCGCGAAGATTATAAGTTCGATTCATTGCTTGAAGCGAATCTACAGAAAAACCCTATTGATCAATTTAAAGATTGGTTTGAGAGTTATCAACTTTTAAGAGTAAAAGATGCCAATGCGATGGCAATTGCTACTGTAGATGGAAACGGTATACCCCAGAATAGAATTGTGTTGTTGAAAGAGGTGCGTAAAGATGGTTTGGTATTTTATACGAACTATGCATCAAACAAGGGGCAACAACTTATTGAGAATCCAAATATCAGTTCGCTTTTCTATTGGCGCGAACAAGAGCGTCAAATACGTATTACAGGAACGGTAAGTAAACTTGATGAGCAAGAGAACGAGAAGTATTTCAAGACGAGACCCTGGCTTAGTCAAATAGGTGCGGCCGCTTCTGACCAAAGCAAGCCGATAGAAGATAGGAATGCGCTAGAAGCGAAGTTCAATGAATTTCAGCAACATTATCCTGAGGGAAGTGCTGTTCCTAAGCCGGAATCTTGGGGTGGGTTCTTAATTTCTCCTGAAACTTTTGAGTTTTGGCAGGGTAGGTCTGGTAGGCTCCACGATCGAATCATCTACACGGTTATGGATGGGGAATGGTCCACCAAACGGTTACAGCCTTAGCGTATGGGCAAAAAAAAATGCCTTCCCGAAGGAAGGCATTTTGATAAGGTATAAGTCCTAAGATTAGAGCTTACCGTTTAGGTCAGCACCAGCCTTAAACTTAGCTACATTCTTAGCAGCGATTTTGATTACTGCACCAGTTTGTGGGTTACGACCATCACGAGCTGCACGTGCAGATACAGAGAAAGAACCGAAACCTACTAGAGATACACGGCCACCGCCTGCTAGTGTAGAACCTACGTTACCAGTAAAAGAATCCAAAGCTGATTTAGCTTGTGCTTTAGAGATGCCAGCGTCTGCTGCCATTGCGTCGATCAATTGTGCTTTGTTCATTGCAATTAGTTTTTAGTTGTTATTAATACGAATGCTTATCAAATATAGCCGAAAATTGCTTCTATGCAAGTGTTTTCGGGCCTTCAGCCAAAAAAAGTTAATAACTAAGCGAAATTATTCACAATCAGCTAAAAAACTGAGATTAAAAACTTATTAAATCAGCGGTAATTCATCTATTTGCATGCCATTAGCAAAGTCTTTTCCTGACATTTGGCGCTTTCCAGCAGCTTTAATAGACGTGATTTCGATATTTCCTTTGGAATATTTAAGGAATAAACCGCCCTTTAATCGAAATAATACTGGATTAATACTGCTTATTTCGGCTGCACATACTGCGGCATTAATGAATTTATAATCTCCAAAATAGGCACCCGGAAACGGACTCAAACCTTTAATTTGACTTATGATTTGACTGGGAGATTTGGTAAAGTCTAGACGACAGTTTTCCCTATTTAATTTGGGAGCGTGTGTGGCAAGTTCACTGCTTTGGGATTGAAGTGTACATTGTCCCTTAAAAATTGAATGAACCGTATCCACTACTAAGTCGGCTCCTAAAGGCATCATTGCATCATGAAGTTCCCCTGCAGTCCATTTGTCTTCTATATGTATATCTGATTGTCGGATGATAGAACCAGTATCTATATCCTTATCTAGAAAAAAGGTGGTTACACCGGTTTTCGTTTCTCCATTAATGATGGCCCAATTAATAGGCGCGGCCCCTCTGTACGCAGGTAGCAATGAACCATGAAGATTAAACGTACCAAACGGAGGCATATTCCAAACCGCTTCCGGTAACATCCTGAATGCGACTACTATAAATAGATCCGCATTAAAAGCAGCCAATTCAGCGAGGAACGCCGTATCCTTTAGCGATGTTGGTTGAAGTACAGGAATACCAAAGTCATTCGCCGCTTTCTTCACGGCACTCTCATTCAGTTTCCTACCACGCCCGGCCGGTTTATCCGCCACAGTGACCACAGCAACTACAGAGATGTTGGCTTGAATCAATGCCTTCAAAGGAGCTACCGCGAACTCCGGCGTTCCCATATATATTACGCTTTTATCCAAATTTTCTAAGCTCATCTACTGAACAATTTAAATCAAACCAAATATCGTCAATTGTATTCCCTTTGGAAAGGAGCTGTTTTACTTTGTGCTCATCGGGATAATGGTCATGTAAACACCTACTGCATTTCCCGCAAGGTTGCACATGAGTATCCTGGCCAAAGTACTTTGATAATTCAATAAAGATGCATTCTTCGCTTTCCAATAATGACAGCATGGCTTGAGCTCTTTCAACCTTACTTTGAAGCCAACTGTCTAAAAATGATTTTGGAAAATGCAGGTGCTTCTTATGGGGCCTAGGATCCATAAGGGTGATAGAACTACCGGATGTTTCGGGGAGGTACTTTATAAGACCTTTCTCTTCGAAGTATGAAAGCCTCCGTTCAAACTGCTCAGGGGTAAGCATAGCGATAGCCGCACATTTCTTGAGATGAATACGAGCGGGTTGGTGTATGGCGTGCGGATATAAGCGCAGTAGTTGTATGAGCAGTTCTCCCTCTTGTCGTTCTAATTTTTCCCATTGCAGGGGTTTGCTAGTAAACTCTAAGGCCGGCCAAACTTGACTACTTTCTTGAAATTGCCAATAGCCTCTATGTTGAAGTAATTTTATGTAGGATAAGGCCTCAGGTACACTCATTCTAAAATCATTTGCCATAGCAACAATACTAAAGGGATAAGTAGTGTCCTCACCTGTACCTACCGCAATTTGAAACCTACTACAAAATCGATTGTAGAACTCCAGAGCATTCACGGGATTCGGTAAATCCGTTATTTGTTTCTGTAACCTTGCTACATCTTGCTGATGAAAAAGTAGGTACGCCAAAGCTTCTTGACCTCCGCGACCACCTCTGCCAACTTCTTGGTAGTATCCTTCTAAAGTATCGGGTACGTCCCAATGCACAACCCAGTTGACATCGCTTTTATCGATACCCATGCCGAAAGCCGTGGTACTAACTATCATTCTAAGGTGATTCGAAAGCCAGTCATTTTGTAGCTGTTCTTTTTCGTCTGGTAATAAACCAGCATGATAGTAGTCTGCGGACTGACCATTGTTCTTAAGTAGTTCTGCTAAAGATTCGCAACTTCGTCTAGTTTTAGCGTAAATAATACCTGTACCCTCTAAACGCGCGAGTAGTCGAAACAGTTGTCGCTCTTTATTAGGAGTGAATTTTATGTGCAGATTAAGATTAGCTCTTCGAATAGAGTCTTCAAACACCTTTGCATTCGGTATAAGTAAAGCCTCGGCTAAATCTTTTTTTACTTTAGGAGTCGCTGATGCAGTTAAGGCTAGAACGGGAACATCAGGCTTCAATGTTCTAAGAATATTTACGTTTAGGTACGATGGTCGAAAGTCGAAACCCCATTGCGAAATACAATGAGCTTCATCTATAGCTATTAAGCCAATATCTGCATGCTTTATGTATTCCTGGAACAATTCACTGTTCAGTCGCTCGGGAGCAACAAAAGCAAACTTATACTGGCCAAACCGTATGTTTCTAAAAGCTTCGTCTAGTTTACGTGGAGTGTAAGAACCTTTAAAATGATAGCTTTTAATTCCACGGTCCTCAAGACCTTTTTGTTGGTCACTCATTAGAGCTACTAACGGACTAATAACAAGAGTAACACCCGGTAGTACTAAACCTGGAACTTGATAACATATAGATTTTCCGCCACCTGTAGGTAGCAGTCCTATAGTATCATGGCCGCTTAAGATTTGCGCAATGATATCGGCTTGCAATCCACGAAACCCGGGGTAGCCCCAATACGTTTTTAGTACATCAAGTGCCTTTTCTTTACTCATATATGTGCCTCAATAAAGGCGACACGCTCTTCGACACTGACCATAGGTACTTCAATCAAATGATATCCTTTTTCGCGGTAGGCTCGTTTTAGGTAACCTTCCACTTCGATACAATCCTCTAACGTTTCCATACGCTGTTTATCCAGGCTATGAATCTCTGGCCAAACCGGTAAAAAGAACACCGCATCAAAATGCATTTGCTCCAATTCCTCCGACCATTGTTCTGTCAACTGCGTTTCACCTTTTATAAGATACGCGTATGCATCGAGGTTAGTACGATCATAGAAATTAATTTTTCCTAACACTGCACTTGAATATTGTTGATTGCGCAAATGCCAAACGACCTCAGTAAAGGCATTTAAGTCCTTCCAAGGCAAAATATCTGTGCCATTATCCAGACTTTGTTGAATAATCTCACGCGCCTGTTCATGAAAAACAGGATATCCTAATGCCTCCAAAGACGCACTAAGTGTTGTTTTTCCCGTGGCGGGCGCACCCGTTATTGCAATTCTCTTCGTTTTCAATAGGAATGAGATATCTTCGTAGAACCTCAAAAATACTTCTAATGCGCCGATTTCTTTTTGTCTTGTTGCCACTTATTCTACTAAGCTTTTCCACAAACGGACAAAGTAGAGCGGCAATTGAACAATTTCAAAAAGCCCAAGAGGCTTTTAGGAACGGTGCTGTAGACCAAGGATGGAAACATCTTAATAAAAGTATGAGCAAAGGGAAAGGCATTTATTACCAGGCCTATATCTATGCTGGCGATCAATCTTTTCGAAATGGAGCGTACAATTCCGCGCTTGAGTATTATGAAGAAGCCTTAGACATACAAGAGCTTTCAAGCATCCATTTAAAAATGAGTATTGTATTTAAATATTTATTCCAATGGAAGCAGAGTATTCGTTCGATGGAACTTTATATCAATACCGCAAGATTATCTCGAGAACGAATGGCCATGGCTCAGAATGAATTGGACAATCTAAAGTTTACGCAGAAAGCACACGAGGCATACCTAGCGCACAACGTTAATTACAACATTCAAAAATTAAGTTTTTCAACGGATGAACTCGAATATTTTCCGACTATTTCGGGAGATTCGGAGTATCTCGTTTATACGCATAGAGACATTAGTGGTAGCAGGCCAACGGATGAAAACCTATTCATGGGAACCCTAGATGGAATGGCACGATATGGACAACCTTTAGAGGGAAATTTAAATTCAGTGCTCAATGAAGGCGCTGCAAGTGTTAGTGCAGATGGCCAATTCATGGTGCTTACTGTCTGTAATCGTCCGAACGGTAAAGGTAAATGCGATTTGTATTACAGTTACTGGAATCCCAATGATGGTTGGGAAATTCCTAAGCCATTGCCAGGGGATATTAATACGGGAAGATGGGAAAGTCAGCCCAGTATGGGCCCAGATGGACAAACCATTTACTTTGTACGTGGTGAGAACAGCATGAGTGCTGATATGGATATATTCGTATCCAGCATGGGATTAGATGGAAATTGGAGTAAAGGAAAAAAATTACCGAAATCTATTAACAGTCCGGATCGCGAGAGCAGCCCTTTTATTCATTTTGATGGTAAAACCCTTTATTTTAGATCGGAACGTAGTCCATCTTTAGGCGGCTCTGATTTTTTCAAGTGTACTCGACTGACCGATTCTACCTGGTCTGAAGCGGTTAATCTTGGATTCCCATTAAACAGTTTTGGAGAAGAGTTTTCAATGGTCATCGATAAGTCCGGGACCTTTGGTTACCTCGCTTCCGATCGTGGATATGAGATCTTACCGGATTACAGTACTATGACCGCGCTGGATCTTTATAGATTTGACTTACCGGAACATTTACAACCCGAAGCCCGCGAGAATTATGATATCATTATTGTGGACAGCTTAAGCAATAGTGCCATCGGAAATGCTACTGTTCAGCTGTACAATGATGATGGAGTCCAATTTTACAATGGTACCAGCAGCCAAAACACCGGAAGGGTGCGTCTCATGACAGATGGTTCCGCTATAAGGGTTACGGCCTATAAAAAAGGTTATGTGCCTTATTCTGGAGGTATTTCACGTCTGGATTACATTGCAGCACCACTGCATGGACCAAAAGTAGCCTACATAAAATTGGTACCTGTAAGAACAGGTAGTCGATTCGCTTTAAAAAACATTCTATTTGAACTGGACGAAAGCACGTTGAAGCCGGAGAGTAAGAAGGAATTGATGATGCTTTTTAGAATGTTAATGGATGAGCCAAAATTGCATGCGACAATCATCGGTCATACAGATGATCAGGGCAGTCAATCCTACAACCAATCGCTCAGTGAGGCCAGGGCAGAGGCAGTTCTGAAATGGTTGGTAGCGAAAGGAATACCTGATTCACGATTACAATCTGAAGGGCGTGGCATGGATGAACCTATTTCTTCAAACGATACGGAAAGGGGTAGAGCGCTCAATAGAAGAACAGAAATAATACTCCGTTAATTTTCGTATTTCTCCTTCCAAAGTGCTAACTGCTGCGCGCTCAGTTGTTGTTCTTTTAAATTTCCAGAAGCCTTCCAAAGCGTTGTTCCTGAAATCTCTTTAGGTAAGTATTCTTGATGTATAAAGCTATTTGGGTAATCGTGCGGGTAGAGGTAGCCTTTACCGTGCCCTAAATCCTTTGCTAAAGCACTGGAGGCGTTTTTAAGATGGTCTGGGGTCTCTAAATTCCCAGTCTGCTCTACGAGTTTCTGAGCAGCACCAATAGCATCGTATGCACTGCTAGACTTCGGAGAGGTAGCAAGGTAGATTACGCACTGACTAAGAATAATACGACTTTCGGGCCAGCCTACGCGTTCCACTGCACTAAAGGTTTCATTTGCAAGCATCAAAGCATTTGGATTCGCTAATCCTATATCTTCAGAGGCTGAAATAATTAATCTGCGCGCAATGAATTTCACATCCTCACCTCCCTCGATCATGCGTGCTAGATAATAAACGGCGGCTTGCGGGTCCGAACCGCGTATAGATTTAATGAAAGCTGAGATAATATTATAATGCTCATCACCACCTTTATCGTAACGAATTTGAGCATTCGTAAGTACGCTTTGAGCGAATTCCTCATCAATACGAACACCTGATTTTCCTTGCTGAAAGCAGAGTTCGATAAGATTATACAATTTTCTTGCATCCCCCATACTTTGGCGGATAAGAAAGTCGTGCGCTGTGATGCTTAACTGCTTACTCACCGCGAATTCTGTTGCATTAGCAAGATCTATCATTTTCGATAAATCCTGTTTTGCATGCGAATTCAATACATATACCTGCATCCTGGAGAGTAGGGCTGCGTTAATCTCAAATGAAGGGTTCTCTGTTGTTGCTCCGATCAATGTGATCCAACCGCGTTCTACCGCATGCAACAGGCTGTCTTGTTGTCCCTTGTTGAATCGATGGATTTCGTCGATAAATAAAATGGGACGTTTCGTTTCAAAGAGATTCTTCTTTTCAGCAGTCGCCAGAACTTCTCGTACATCCTTAACGCCCGCATTTACTGCGCTTAACTGATATAACGGGGCATCTAATTCTTTTGCTAAGAGCAATGCTAAAGTGGTTTTTCCTACTCCGGGAGGACCCCAAAGCACTATAGATGGCAGTCTTCCTACCTCTAGACTTTTGCGTAAGGCGCCATTTTGACCTACTAAATGGTCTTGGCCTAGATATTGGTCTAACGTTTGTGGTCGGAGCTGTTCTGCAAGCGGTTTCATTACTCGAAAGTAACTATCTTTTCGCTATGTCAGGTTGGTCAAAATATGGAATTCACAAAGGGCTGTTTTTATGGCCGAGCATCTGGGTTGCAGTAACCGTATTTAGTTTTGGTTTAGAACACGCCCTTAATGCCAATTTCGCTGCGCTCGGTCTCTATCCTGGTCAACTTTCAGGTGCGTGGCATATTCTTACGTTTCCGCTGGTACACGGTGATTTTAACCACTTATTCTCTAACACTATCAGTCTGTTTTTCGTAGGCACATTACTGCGTTATTCTTTTCCTAAAATATTTGATCGCGTTTGGATGCTTGCTTTTCTTTTACCAGGTATAGGACTTTGGTTTATCGGAAGACCTAATTTTCATATCGGTGCAAGTGCTTGGCTTTATGCGCTGGTGAGTTTTATATTTTTTAGTGGCATTCTTCGGTTCCACGTTAAACTGCTTGCACAAAGCATGTTAATGGTATTTCTCTACGGTTCATTTGTTTGGGGGGTATTACCGCACGATCCCACCATCAGTTGGGAAGGACACCTTAGCGGAGCTATAGCTGGACTCATCTTAGCACTCTACTATCGTCAGATTGAACCTATTGAGGAGTTACGTGATGATCCCATTCAACACGAGGAGGTCGCCTGGGAGGACTGGAAAGATCCAATGGATAGGGAAGTAGACTTTGAAGAAGTTAAAGGTGTGCAGCATAGACCATCGAAACCGCAGTCAACGCAGCAGTTTCGGTACGAAGACGGCTCTGCCCCAGATGAATGGGTGTAAAACCCGCTTGCTGGGCAGATTGAACTTCAGCCGGCGTGAAATCACCTTCAGGTCCGATAAGAACAATCAAGGATTCTGATGGAGCAATTTCTGTGAAAGCCGTTCGTTCAGTATCCTCGCAATGGGCGATACAACGGGTACCTTCTAAATTCCCTGCAACAAAGTCTTCAAACGAAGTTAGAGGATCGATTATAGGAAGACGCCCTTTCAAACTTTGTTTAGTAGCGCTTAATGCTACCTTGAATAAGCGTTCGTCTTTGATAACCTTCCGTTCACTGCGATCACAACGTAGTGGAATTATGCGCGACACGCCTAATTCGATTGACTTTTCAATAAGCCATTCGAATCGATCCATGTTTTTTGTAGGCGCGACGGCAATAGTAAGGTCATAGGGAACGTCGCCCCATTGCTTCTCCTTAAGCGTATAAGATCCTTCTATCTCACGTTTCGAAGCGATTTCAATAGTTCCAGAATATAAATTTCCGTCCCCCGTGATGAAGTGTATAGTATCACCTGCATTCTTTCTAAGAACTCGTACGCAATGATTGATTTCACTTTCGTGTAACTTAAATCGATCCTGGTTTATTTGTCCATAAAAGAGCTGCATCAAAATGCTATTTTAGCCTCAGCACTCGTACTTAATGGTGCATTTACACCATCTAGAAATTGAAAATAACCAGCGATTCCAATCATCGCAGCGTTATCCGTAGTGTATTGAAAAGGAGGGAGATAGATGGAAAGTTTTGATTGTGCTCCCCATTGATTTAAGGCCGCTCTTAATCCGCTATTTGCACTTACGCCACCTGCAATTGCGATATTCTTAATGCCCGTAGATTTCTGAGCAGCTTTTACCTTTTTCATCAAGACTTTTATAAGTGCCGCCTGATAACTAGCACAGATATCGTTCAAATGATCCTTGATAAAACTAGGATTGGCCTTCATTTCTTTCTGCAAGGAATAAAGAAAGCTGGTTTTCATACCCGAAAAACTAAAGTTATAATCCGGTAAGTTACTTTCATTAAAAGACATGAAAGTTGAATCACCTGTAGCGCTTAATTGGTCAATATGTGGGCCGCCAGGGTAAGGCAGTCCCAGGATTTTAGCAGCCTTATCGAATGCCTCGCCAACCGCATCATCAATAGTCTCACCCAACACAGTCATTGCGCTAGGCGAACGTACCTCTATAAGTTGCGTATGCCCTCCGCTCACAGTTAAACAGAGATAGGGGAATCCAATGGGTTTTGGATGTGCGTCGTCTATTAGATGCGCTAAAACATGCGCATGCATGTGGTGGACCGGTATGAGTGGAATCCAATGCTAATGCCATACTCTTTGCGAAGGAAGTGCCAACAAGTAAACTACCTAAAAGTCCGGGACCGTTAGTAAAAGCTATGGCGTCCAGTTCTTGAGGACTGATATTTGCTACCTTTAACGCACGATCAATGACCGGCACGATATTCTGTTGGTGTGCCCTAGAAGCTAATTCAGGAACCACTCCTCCGAAAGATTCATGCACTGCTTGAGAGGCCACCTCATTAGACAATACTTTAGTGCCTAAAAGGATTGAAGCACTCGTATCGTCGCAAGAACTTTCGATCGCTAATATGTAAGGTGCGTTTTGCATGAATGAGTCAAAAATACAGCAAAGATCACGTGCACTGGGTAAAAATATCCGGTTAGGCCTTCTGCTGTTTCTACTGTTGATAGTTTTTCCTGCAATTCTGCTGTTAAATTCTCTAAGCGTTCAACGAAGTCTTTGGCGAAGTTTTGTGGAACCTCGACTTGCTGAAATTGGCTTAATCTCTGATTTTCAAGGGTTTAAATATGATTTTCCAAATTCTATTGAATTTAATCCGCTACTATTCTACACAGAAGAAGACACCCTTCTTACCAGTGAAAAAATAGAATTAGCTGAACTTTCGTTTTCAAAGGGATGGCGGCTTACCACCCTCGAGTTATTAGGTTTACAAATCGACGTTCTTGCTGTACAATCGTTTATTAGTAAACAAGAAGCTGCAGAATCATCTCAAGATTTTAGATTTTTCGTAAGTGAGTTACGAGTGCCGCGTCTAAAGTTGATAGGAGATACACTTTTATCTGAATTTCAATTGAATTGTGGAGGTTTACAATATGATGGAAAACTTACTGTTGACAGTATTGACTTAAAAGCGCAGTGGGATACGATACCCTTCCTATTCAGTGGGCAGCAGATAGGCTATGGTGAAGCTTTTATGAGCGGCTTATTTAAGCTTGATGTATTGAACTTTGGCCAATTAGAAGGGGGTGTATCGGGTGCACTCGAAAACCTAAACGTGAAGGCACTGCTCAGACTAAAGGAAAATAGTCAAATGCTACCCGCTCAAATTGGGGAATACGATTTACCACTCATTTATGATGTTGAAGTCTTCTGCCATGAACTTGACTCAATTAAAAGTTCGATTGCATTTAAGAGTCCCACAATCGAAGGTGAAATGTTGTGTACAGGTCGATTAAAACAACAATTGGCTGTCGAATTGAATCTTGACCTTCTTGATCCAGCCTATAAATACATACCCGAAGAAATTCCAATAGACTTAAGACCAATTAGGTTCAATGTAATAGGGAGAATCGATGATTGGAAAAGCAATGATGTTCGTGTCACAGCTGAATCAAATTCTGCTAGTTACAGTTTGGATTTCAATGATTTAGAATCGCCTGCATATATCAATGCTACAATAGAGAAAACAAATTTACAGAACTTAGAAGCACTGGTAGTTAGGACGGCTATAAAGCCAAATATTAGCTCGATTTTTAAAGAGGATTGGAATGCAACAGGGGTCTTTCCAAAGCTTCAATTTTCCACTCACACGAGTAAGGGCTTGAGTTTTGATCTCTACCACGACGGGTTTAAGGACTCAGTTTGGTTGACTTGTTTAGATACACTTCTGGATCTTGAAGGATATGTGCTTAAAGTTGGTGAAGATTATACCTCGGTACTCGATTTGAACGCGGTTGGTTTAGATCTTTTCGATCCATTAGATACGGGTCAAGTAATTAGCGGTTCGTTTGCTGTAGACATTAGGTCCAGTTCTACTGGCAAAATAGAAGTTAATGAGCTATTACTGCAACGCCCCAATGATTCTGTTTTCTTGGATTCATTGGTTGCTGAGCACAGTCTCAAAGAAGGTGTTAGAACCCTTGTTATTCATAGCGACGCGGCCGATGGCAGGCTACAAGGAGATTGGGATTTTCAATCGCTTCCGAAAATTATGGATGTACTACTAGCTTCTTCATACAATGATGGTACAGTAAAGATGTGGCCAAAGGCGGACATGGAAGGGTATCTAAAGCTTGGTGAGGTGAATTGGTTCGCCGACCTAATGCACCTGCCTTTAACCATTGAGTCCGGTAGCGCCATACAATGGGAGTACACCAATTCTAAAAAATATTGGTCAATGAAAGGGTATATTCCATTCTGTGCCTATGGAGCGTATGTTCTCGAAGATTTAGATCTGATCATGAATCATGCCGGCAATAATTTTAATGCCAACGCCACATTAGATCAAATGCTTATAGATCAAACTGCCTTACATTCACTTAAAGTTGAGTCTCATGGGAGTGGTGTAAGTCGAGATGTATATTTTACAGCTACTGTCGAAGACAGTATCCCAAGTGTCGTTACTGGAGAATTAAATTATACATCCGGTTGTGCAACTCTAGCAAATACAAGCTTTAATGTTGGTTTAGATACATTCGCGCTAAACAAGAGTATGCCAATAAATTGGGATGCAAAATCCCTAATGACCGAAGAATTGGAATTTAAAGGCGACGCTGGCGCATTACTGGTAAATGGCCGCTTTTCATTAGTACGTCCATTAAAGCATCAGGCAAATATCAAAGCGAATTTGAATGCCAGACCGCTGAATTATTTAATTCGTGCTCCGGAAGCAATTCTCGGAGGCTCCTATTCTATTGATTTAGCATTCGACGACGATACTATTGTGAATTGGTCTGCAGTGGCTTCGGTTACCGATTTATCTTTGAACAATATTTCTTACGGCACTTTCAGTGGTACCGTCGGATATGAATCTTCAAAGTCAGATGTTTTCATTCAAGGACAACTATTTGACGAAGAGCAGTCCTATTCATTGATCAGAGGACATTACAATACAGCTATTGATGATTTAGACCTCAGTCTGAGTGTAGATGNGCTAAATGTAGCTTCGTTAAATCCATTTTTTCATGAATCTATAGCAGGTCTGGAAGGCGGTTTAGTAGGGGGCATACAAATTTATGGTCCGCTGAAAGGTTGGAATGCTCNAGGAGAGGTTTTCTGGAACAATGGAGCCGTTGAAATCCCCCTTTTAGGTTCTCACTTTTCTGTAGCCGAACAGTCTTTAATCTCTATTTCAGATAACGGGTTCGAATTGGATTCCATAGCACTAATTTCTATGGACGATCAGACGAAGGCATTGACTTGGGGAGGTATAGAGCATCACCAATTGAAAGATTTTCGTTTAGATCTACGTTTGTCTTCGGATAGCTTACTCGCCATGAATAAAGAACGAAATGCAGATGATATGTTCTATGGGAGCGCGGTTGCAGCTGGCGAGATGCATTTGATAGGACCTGTAGAACAATTGCAACTAAGTGTACAAGCAACGACGAAGAAGGGAACACTACTTAAAATACCTCTTGACAATCCCACAGCTGTTGAATTACCTGGATTTATTCGATTTGTTGATTCTGAATTACCGCGTGTAACTGTAGAATCGATTGAAGGTGAACATGATTATTTCGGCGCGGATTTGGGAATAGAGGTAACCCCAGCGGCTAAAATTGAATTGGTCTTAGATGAAGTACTCGGAGACATTATTCGTGCGCAAGGAAGTGGCTCTATGCGGCTAAAAATACTAGAAGATGAAAGTGTTGAGCTATATGGCGTCTACACTGTTACAGAAGGGGATTACCTATTTACGCTACAAAACATTATTAATAAGCAGTTTAATCTATTGCCTGGCGGGACAATAGCATGGAGCGGCGATGTATATCAAGCTGAACTAGATTTAAAGGCCGTATACCGTGTTCAAACGGATCTCACAGGGTTAGTCAGTAGTGCGAATTACAACAATGAAAAGGTTCCTGTAGATCTCATCATTTCGCTTACTGGTCCGCTTCTCTCGCCTGAAATAGGTTTTGCAATCGATTTACCAGAAAGTCCGTCTTCCTATCAACAGGAACTGAACCGTCACTTTTTAAATGAAGAGGCCTTACATTATCAAGCATTTTCATTGCTCATGCTGGGCGATTTCTTTCAGCAAAACTTAGGTATTCAAGAGAGCATTAACTTCGAATCCTCCTTAGGAAATACTACATCTGAATTATTGGTTAGTGAGTTTGGTAGTTGGTTGGCCGCAGGTATAGGAGATTATGTGACCGTAGATTTTGATTATACCACAGGAGCCAATCCGATTGCCAATTTCGGTAACCAAGGCGACAACCTAAATCTAGGCGTATCAAAGAATTTCTTCGACGGTAAATTAAAATTGAAGTCTTCCTTTGACGTACCTATAGGACAAGAGCAGGCTTCGACTTTATTGCTCGGCGATACAGAAGTATCCTTAGACGTATCGAAACAAGGTACCGTTGTACTTAAAGCGTTCAATAGAAGTAATAGAAATGATCCTTTGCTCCAAACCACAGGTCCTTACACGCAGGGTGTCGGTATCCAATTCAAAAAGGATTTTGATCGTGTAATTAAATCTTCTAAGACTGACCTTCAATAAGGTCAACGGCGGCTACTAAATCCGCGACGTAGTTCATTGGTACCTCAGTATGCGGTTTTAGGCCATGACCTGTTTTGACACGAATGGTTTCCACGCCTGCGCGAGCCCCAGCCTCTATATCTCTTGCACTATCACCCACAAGGTAACTTTTGGTCAAGTCAATATTGAATCGTTCCGCGGCCTCGAGAAGCATCCCAGGCTTTGGTTTTCGACAGCTGCATTCGACCTTGTACTCTTTAACCTCACCTTCATAACCGCTGTGCGGGTGATGAGGGCAAAAATAAATGGCCTCAACAAATGCACCTTTCTGTCCTAACTCTGTCTCCATTTTTTTATGGATTTCATCAAGCGTAGCGATGGTGCAAAGTCCTCTTGCAATCACACTTTGATTGGTCACCACGACCACTAAGAAGCCCATTTTATTCAATCTTCGAATGCTTGAAGCAGCATAGGGGTACAATTCTAGGTCTTCTGGACGGTCAATAAGGTCAGTGTCGATATTAATGACGCCATCACGATCAAGAAAAACGCAACGTTGCTTATTGTTTAGGTTTCGTGCGGAAACGTTACCGCTTTTCAAGGCCTCTTCAACCTTTTTTAATCGGTCCGGCGTACCCATGTCTTTTAGGTATTCAGGTGTGTTATAAGCGAACACATTTAATTTTGCATGAAGGGTAGGGAAGATGTCTTTTCCAAAGTCTGCTTTTACTCCCGATTCCAGATGTTCAAGCACAACAGGGTTGAAAACGTACGCCGCTGCATTCACGAGATTTCTGTAGCGCAAGCCATCAGGATGCGGTTTGGCATAGAAAGCAGTTACCCGATCCTCTTGATCCACTGCTAATAAATCGCTGTCGTACGGGTGATCATTGGGATGCACTACTAAAGTGGCATCCGCGTTCTTGTTTTCATGGAAGGCGATAAGACGATTGAGATCCATATTCATCATAACATCGCCATAGAGCACTAGAAACGGATCAGTCAGGTGTTGTGCTATAGCTTTTAGTCCGCCAACAGTGCCAAGCGGTTTATCTTCAATGTAATAGTTGATTTCAATACCGAAATGCTCACCATTAGCAAAATAGTCCTCTATATGTTCATAAAGGTGGTTCACGATAAGCCATACCTTGGTAAAGCCATGTGCCTTGAGTAATTCTATCTGATAGGCTAAAAGCGGCTTGTCTAAAACAGGCATCATGGGCTTAGGCACATCTGATCGAATCTCTGCAAGTCGAGTTCCCTTTCCTCCTGCAAGAATTACGGCTGTTTTCATTTTATCATATTTGCCTCAAACCTAAGAAACTACATTGGGCTTTTTTCGAAAGATTCAGAAAGATTCTAAAAGACAAGTTTTTTTTTGCTCAAAGGTGTTGTAGATTTCAAAAACGCTATTACATTTGCAACCCATTGAGGAACACGGTCCGGTAGTTCAGTTGGTTAGAATACAAGCCTGTCACGCTTGGGGTCGCGAGTTCGAGTCTCGTCCGGATCGCCAACAAAAAAAGCCCTTAGAGCATTACTCTAAGGGCTTTTCTTTTTCCTTAAAAATCGTTCATCGTTTTCTTTTCGTTTTTTTTCCTCGGCTTTTGTGCAATTCACAATAACGATGGTCCGGAAGGGCCTCTCGCTCGCATTTTGCCCCCGTTTTTGTTTTGAAAACGCATTTTCGAAAAGCCTTAGGCCTAGATTCAACACTTTTAGTGCGCAGGAACGGTAGCGCACTTGCGCGATCCGGTAAACAGACAGAACAGGGCAGGAGGCCTCTGTTCAGTGCTTGGCGCTCATCGATCTTAATTTGCCCATTTTTTAAATACCTACAGCCGTCCACGTGGTATCGTGCGCCAGATGGATTGATACCCCGAGTGGAGAAAACAACGATTTCTTCTACAACAACGGAATCACTAGCCTCTTGCGCCTTAACTTTAATGCTCAATAAATTAAGCAAGACTAAAATCCCTATGATTCTTCGAAACTTCATAAGAGCAAAGCTATTCATTCTGTTTTTTGCCTGCGAATTTTTGACCGGATTCTCTCAATCCACTAGTATTGATTTTGATTATTTACAAGTGATAGAGGCGCCTAGAGGCCCCATAGGTTTTATCGGTACCTCGGCAAATTTTCATATTAACGGAGGATCTTCCTATTTCGGAATTCGTTTGAACAATGCTGCCGTGGGCAGTAGAGCAGGGTATTACACCTTTGGTTATCAAGCCGGTACTCGACTTTTAGTTTCGGAATCTCTGAGTTTGCATCCTAAGCTTATGTTCACCACAGGTGGTGGGGCGGAAAGTAACGATGGATCCGGTGGATTTTTAACTACAGCGCTGATGCT
>JGI20158J14315_10001183_pt1 | contig 19268 bp, 18 predicted proteins | sample COG_08_FD_14315 | JGI IMG/M metagenome (IMG submission 14315)
GTTTACCCTACCGCCTTTTACGAGACGCTTATGGCAACTGTGTTATTTGGAATCCTCTGGTCTATGCGAAAGCGGATCCAAATTCCAGGAAGACTATTCGCTCTGTACTGCATATTTAATGGAGCTGAGCGGTTTCTCATTGAAAAAATTCGTGTCAATGTCGAACTGGATTGGTTCGGCTTGTCATTCACACAAGCTGAATTGATCTCGACGGCTACGTGCATTGGAGGAGTCCTTCTTTGGTTCGCATTGGGCAAGCGACGTTCAAAATGAGCACCTCATCGAATAAAATTCGATTAAACCTCCTCATGAAGGAAGCGTCCAATTGTCAGATGTCGCAATCTTCTACGTATCAACAACCTTCTTGGTTGAATGCGCTCAATTCCCGATTTTCTCTTTGAAGCGTTAACAGAGGTGCCAACGAACAATCAATTCTAATCAACGACCCCTATGAAATCAACGACTGATATACGCCGTCAATGCAGATTAGAACTGACGCTTGTGCTGACGATGACAGTGCTCCTGGCCGCTGCCTCCTCTGCCCAGAATACCGTGGGAACAACCTTAATTTCGGATGATGTTTCCAGTGGATATGTGCTTTTCAGTCCCAATTCAGCGACCCAAACTTATCTGATTGACCGCTGCGGACGCACCATGAATCAATGGGAAAGCGACGGGCGGCCCGGACTCAGCGCGTATTTACTCGAAGATGGGAGTCTGCTGCGCACACGCAAGTTGCTCACAGGAGCTTTCATAGGAGGTGGAATCGGCGGTATGCTTGAGCGGTTCAACTGGAATGGCGAATTGATTTGGAGCGACACACTTGCCACAGAATCCATTCATCAACACCATGACATCGCCCCTATGCCCAACGGAAACATTCTCGCTATTTTGTGGGAGAAGCACACGGCAGAGGAGGCCATAGCAAACGGACGCGACCCCCTTCTCACTCCAGAGGAGGTGTGGGTCACACGAATCGTAGAACTCTCTCCCATGGCCGGCGGTGGAAGTGAAATCATTTGGTCATGGAGCCCCTGGGATCATCTCATCCAGCATTTTAATGCAGCGCTTCCTCATTATGGTGAACCGGCTAATTTTCCGCATCGGTTCGACGTGAATTATGGTGCTGTAGCAGAAGTGGTTGGTCCGGGAATTGGCCAGGACGCTGCCTTTGATTGGCTTCATGTAAACAGCATTGATTACCATGCGGAACGGGATGAAATTGTGCTCAGCAGTCGAAATTGGGATGAAGTTTGGGTAATTGATCACAGCACCACAACGGCAGAAGCAGCCTCGAGTACCGGTGGGTCGAGCAACCGAGGCGGGGACATTCTGTGGCGCTGGGGCAATCCGCTTACCTACGGTGTGGGTGCTCAAGAAGATCGACAATTTTTTGGTCAACACGATGCGCAATTCATCGAGGATGGCCTTGGCATCACCGTATACAACAACGGAGCTTCCCGACCGGAAGGACCGTTCAGCACGGTGCATCTCATCGAGTTTCCACTGGACACCTCCGGCAGCTTCATCGACCCTGACGGTGGGGTTTTTGGTCCGGACGAACCCAATTGGACCTATCCCGATGAACCTGACCTCACCTTCTTCTCCAGTAAAATTTCGGGCTACCAGCGCATGGCGAATGGTCACCATTTAATTTGTCAGGGAGCGGACGGGCGGTTCTTTGAGCTGAACGAGGCCCATCAGATAGTCTGGGAATACATCAATCCCATGACCGCCAATGGACCATTATCGCAAGGAAGCAATCCCAACCAGAACAGTGTTTTCAGAGCAACCCACATTGCCTTAGAGCATCCCGGGATACTAGAACAAGACTTATCGCCAGGCGACCCGATTGAGTTGAATCCTGATTTGGCTGACTGCTTTGTGAACAGCGTTTACGAGGTCTACACCGAGCGATTCTCGCCAACAGTATGGCCCATACCGTCTCGCGATTTCCTGCACATCGAATGGCCAGAAACAATGCCTATGGCATGCGAGGTCGTCTTCTACACTCCTCAAGGCATCGAATGCGCACGTACACCCCATGGACCCTCCTTGCGTGTGGATATTCAAACTTGGCCACCAGGGTTGTATATCGGAATTTTGCAGCGTTGCGGAGATCCATTGAGCAGCCAAGCTCCTTTAACCTTCAAATTTATCATCCAATGACCCTATCCATTCACAGGGTGCTTGTTTGGGCGACAGGTATTCTGATCGCTCCAACCCTCCTAGCCCAAAGTAATACCGTCGGCACCATTCAATTCGATCCGTCGACGTTCTCAAATGGCTACACCTTGGTTTATCCACACAATCAACCTCACGCCCGATTAATTGACGCGTGCGGAGAAGTCGTGCACCTGTGGACCAATGATTCAACTCGCCGACCTGGCAACAGCGCCTATTTGAGTCCTATGGGAAATCTTCTATGGGCGCATCGGTCTGCGAACATTTCTCAGGATCCTATTTGGGCCGGTGGAGGAGGCGAAGTCATCGAGAGCCGAACATGGAACAACGAAGTACTGTGGTCCTATGCATTGAACGATTCAAATGGGCGGTTGCATCACGATTTTGCCGTCACCAACATGGGGACAGTACTGGCCATTGCATGGGACCGTGTGGATTCACTGACGGCCGTTGAAGCCGGACGTGACCCTGCACTGCTCGAGGACGGCGAACTCTGGAGCGAGCGCATCATCGAGTTAATGCCGAACGATACCGGAGGTGCAGATGTCATTTGGGAATGGCGCGCGTGGGATCATTTGGTTCAAGACTTTGATTCGACCAAAGCCAATTTTGGCGTGATCTCCCAATCTCCGCATCTCATCGATTTGAATTTTGGTACCCCCAGCTCCGCAGCGGCTGATTGGCTGCATATGAATAGCATCGATTATAGCCCCAGTTTGAATCAGATTTTGGTCAGCATTCCCACCATGGACGAACTATGGATCATTGACAAAGCAGCGCCTGAAAACGGACTGATTTGGAGGTGGGGCAACCCAGAAGCCCATGGGCAAGGTGTGGCTGCCGATCAGGTGTTGCATTACCAGCACGCAGCCACGTGGCTGGATGCACCGTACCATCAGAATTCGCCGGATTTTGGGAAAATAGCAGTTTTCAACAACCGCAACCCAGGGGCCACAGGGCCGTATTCCAGTGCTCACCTCATCGATGCCGCTTGGGATGCCAACGACAGTGCATACGCCATGTCCAACGGCTTGTTTGACCCAGCCAATTTTGACTGGACCTGGACCGCTTCGCCACCCACCGACTTTTTCAGCAGTGGCTTATCCAATTTTGAGCGCCTGCCCAACGGCAACAACCTCATTCTAGGGGGACGTACGGGCGAAATTTTTGAATTCACGCCCTCAGGTGACATTGCGTGGCACTACCGCCTTCCCATTCAAGCTGGTCTCCCGGTTGCCCAAGGAACTGAACTAGGTGTCAACGATAACCTTCTCTTTCGAGCCGTTCGATACCCAGCTCAATTTCCCGCTTTTGCCAATGCAAACCTGGATCCTATGGGGACATGGGAACTGGAGCCTGTGCCATTGACCGCATGCCTTCCGTGTGAGCTGAACGTGGATGTCAATGCCACGGATGGTCTGGCTTATGTTGATGTAGAAGGAGCTAATGGCGATTACAGCGTCACCTGGATGATTGACGATGTGACGATTTGCACCGAAGACACGTTGAGCCTCAATGGAAGCACAGGGTGCGCCGAAAATGCAGCATTCTTGGTTTCAGGCGAAACGGTGACCATCTGGGTCACCGATGATGCGGGATGCGAAATCACGACTGAATTCAGCTGGGTTGTTTCGGATATCCTAGAGAGATCCAGCAGTTTAAGCATCTACCCCAACCCTGCCAGCGACCGAGTTCTTCTCAGTGGCCCCTATGTGAACGAGCAAGCTGACTTGTATTCAGCTGCGGGTAGCATGGTGCGCTCATTTCCTCTTACTACCGGCGCAGAAATTCAAGAATTATCCCTGCATGGCGTATCACCCGGACATTACATCTTGCTGATTGGAACGCATCACATGCCACTTATCATCGTAAACCCGAGCCATTGATCCAATTTGATAAAAATTGACCACATGTAATCTCCCAATTGCATTTCAAATCCAAATGTTTTTCAACCCATCTCACAGCATGGGTCTGAGCTATTTCAACGCTTTACTCAAGCGATCAGTAAAGCCGGCAATTCGAGTCTTTTCTTCTTTTTGTGCATGCTCTTACAAAATGGTGGGGCACTATCACAACCTCCCATGCACGATCGAGCAATTGAAGGTGATCAAATTCAAGCGTTGAGAATTGGGTTTTTTGTCCAAGAATTAGAGCTTACGGCAGAGGAAAGCATCGAATTCTGGCCCGCATGGAATGAACTCGAGGAACAAATGAAAGGCCACCGGGAATTAATCCGCGATTTAGAACGTAGAATTTCGGGTGCTTCAACAGACGATGAGGCCAGGCAACTAGCCGCTGAGATGAAAGCGATGAAAATCCAAGGCTTGGATTTACAAGATGCTGGTTTGGAGCAGATGTCAGAAGTTATCGGCTATCGACGCGCTGCCCAAATTGAACAAATCGAACGTGCCTTTCGATCGCGACTTTTGAAAAAAAGAATGAACGGAAGAAATGCAGGAGATCCTGGTCCGAAGCGCAAGTTCTGAGGAAAGGCTGAGATGAAACGTATGTTCGCGCGTTAATTCGAAACAGGAACAAGGCAAACACCATTGATGCAGTAGCGATTTCCCGTCTCCGTCGGTCCATCCGGAAATAGATGACCCAAATGGCTATCGCAATGACTGCATCGAACTTCGACGCGTACCATTCCATGAGACCGGTCCTGATGTTCCGTAATGGCCATTTCGTCTACCCCTTTGTCAAAACTTGGCCACCCGCATCCTGAATCAAATTGATTTACAGAAGCAAACAACTCAACCCCACAACCTTTGCACGCAAATTTTCCGCGGTGGCCGGTTTGATGGAATTTGGACGAAAAGGGACGCTCCGTCCCATTCTCGCGCAAAACATGGTATTCTAATTCCGTGAGTTTATCCCTCCATTCTTCTGGAGTTAAAGGAACAAATTCGTCCATGTTCAGCGAGATTGACCTCCTTTGAAAGGTTTCTTCCCCTTGCTCTGACCTCCGCCTCCACCAGATCGATTCGGCTTTCCGTGCCTTCCTGACTGGCTGCGACCTCCACCACTGTGACCACCACCACTGCGACCGCCACCTCCAGGTCTTCCTCCGCGACCTGACCTTCCCGCCTTTGGATTGTATTCTGGACCCGAGCCCAGATGCTTGGGGATTTCTAATTTGACAACGGACTTCTCGATCAACTGTTCAATGCGACCGAACCGCTGTTGATCATCCGGGTTTACGAGCGTAACACCTTCTCCATCCTTATCAGCACGAGCCGTTCGGCCAATGCGGTGAACGTAATCCTCCTCGTTTGGTGGGACGTCGTAATTCACCACCAATTCAATGTTATCGATATCTATGCCTCGGCTTACGACATCTGTCGCTACCAAAATGGGGAACTTTCGCTGGCGAAAGCCCAGCATCACCTCCTCACGCTCCGACTGGTCTGCATCAGATGAAATTCGTTCACATCGGATTCCAGCCTTTTTTAGAACCCGCGTAATCTGACTAACCGTTCGCTTACGCGAGGTGAATACAATGCCTGAACTCACGTTTCGGTCTTTAAGCAATTCTATCAAGACCGCGTCCTTCTGGTGGTCAAACAAAATGTACGCACCCTGTTTGATCTTCTCTGCTGGTTTCGATAAAGCCAATTTGACCACCTGAGGATTTCGTTGCAACTCTTGAGCTAACGTTTCGATGCGGTCTGGCATGGTCGCGCTGAACAGCAACGTCTGGCGATCGGTACGGCATTTTTCTGCAATGCGCATGATGTCGCCCAAGAAGCCCATATCCAACATCCGGTCAGCCTCGTCCAATATCAAACATTGCAATTCGGATAAATCAACGTATCCCAGTGTGAGGTGGGACAAAAATCGACCTGGCGTAGCGACGATAATGTCGGCTCCGTCCGTGAGTGCTTTTTTCTCGCGCGTAAATTCAGCAGCGTTACCTCCGCCATAAATAGCTAAGCTGGTGACTTTTGCATAGTAACCGAACCCTTCAACCGCTTGGTCAATCTGCATCGCAAGTTCTCGCGTGGGAACCACAATCAGTGCTTTGGTCTTTCCGTTATCTTCCGTATCCAAGATACGATCAATCACCGGCAGCAAGAAAGCAGCGGTTTTCCCTGTTCCTGTTTGCGCTATTCCTAAAAAGTCATTTCCCTTCAGGACACTCGGGATTGCTTGTTCTTGAATGGGGGTCGCAAGTTCGAACCCCATCGCATCCAATGCATCGAGCACATCGGGATGCATAGGCATCGCATCGAAGCGCATGCGCTTATTTTCTTCTTCCACGTTGGAAAGTTACGGAGGTTGCAACCAAACAATGGTGAAAGCTGTTATATTTTTACATGAATTGATGTGGGCTCACTAATCGTCCATCACACGAATGAATTTCAGCCGTTATTTCCTGCCCCTCCTTTGCCTGGGGTCTTTTGTGCATAGCTCCCAATCGTTGGAAGCTGCGCATGCTATGGGCGGCGAAGTTTATTACAACTACTTAGGAGGAGGCGATTTTGAGGTCACTCTGGTGTTTTATCGCGAATGCGATCCAGATCAGCCGCTACCCAGTGGATGGCAGAATGGCGGGACGAATTTGGACCCCACTATCAATCTCGGAGTTTTTGAAGGAGCTAATCCATTTGGCACGTATGAAGTCCAAATTACCATGGCCTCCACGAATCCGCTGGATACCGAATTGGAAAATCCCTGTGGGAATTTACCCCCCGACCTCTGCGTTCAGCGGCTTGAGTACAAAATTACCATCAATTTACCCTCTAGTGAAATTGGTTATGACCTGGTCTTTCAACGATGTTGTCGAAACCCCGGAATTTCGAACATCCCCAATCCCGGTGACGTAGGCATCACGCTAACCACCCAGATTCCGCCATTCACAGATGATGCTGCTCCCAACAGCAGTCCTCAATTCAATAATTTCCCGCCAGAAGCCATTTGCACGGGGTTTGACTTCTACCTAGATCAAAGTGCAACAGATGCAGACGGTGATTCGCTTGTCTACTCTTTTTGCACTCCATTGAATGGTGGATCAACGGACAATCCTTCCCCCGCACCCCAGCCTGCATCGACTTTCACCACAATACCTTGGGGAGCCGGTTTCAGTGCACTCGACCCCATCCCTTCCAATCCTTCCTTTGAAATCAATCCCGAAACAGGCGAGATTACCGGCTTTCCCACCACCGCTGGAGCCTACGTTATTGGCATATGTGTCTCTGAATACCGAGATGGTGAATTACTCAGCACGGTCATGCGGGATTTTCAGTTCAACGTGGTGATGTGTGACCCCACTATTATTTCTGCGGCACAACCTCAAGCGGATGATCAATTTTGCATCGGTGAAACGATTGAATTTTCAGAAAACAGCATCGGTGCTCAGAGCTTGTTGTGGGATTTTGGTGTGCCCGGGATCACAACAGATATAAGCACGGCATCTGATCCTGTATACACCTACCCGGACACGGGTATTTTCGAGGTCATGTTGATTGCCAATCCATCCTGGCCATGCGCCGATACCTCGAGCCAAGTTTTTTACATCTATGAGCCCATAGACCTCAGCATTGAAATGATTGACTTCGAATGCCTGAGTGGAATTGAAGCTTTTGATTTGGAGGCCAGTGGTGCCTTCACTGAGAACACCACCTTGGCTTGGAGCTTTTTGGGAGGCCTGCCGAGCACCGGCGATGAAATTACCACCGATTGGATCACCTTTAATAACGCCGATGAGTGGACCGTCACATTGGATGCTGAGCATTACGGATGTCAATCGAGCACGCAGTTTACCTGGGATGCACCGGAGACACCAGTAGCCAGTATCGCAGATCAGTCATCGTTTTGCCAAGGGTTTGACTTTGATTTTGAGAATCTATCATCCAATGGGACCAACTGGAGTTGGGACTTCGGTGTTTACGGTGACAACACAGACATTTCGAACGATGAATCTCCTTCATTCACCTATCCTGGCGACGGAGTCTACACCGTTCAATTGGTGGTGTCTGCTCCATACACATGCAGCGATACCGCTTTTGCAACGATAGAAATTTTCCCGGAAATCGATCCGTCATTCGAAGCGCCTGACCCCGAGTGTTTTTCGACGAACAATTTCACCATCAACCCCTTGATTGAAAATGACCCCATCACCGAATATGAATGGGATTTTGGTGGAGCTACCGTGAGCGCGAATATCAATGGCCCGCAAGTGAGCAACCTCGTTTATGCGGAACCTGGAACATACACCGTGGAGGTCACAGCAACTGCCAACGGATGCGAGGTCACGGCTTCTGAAGATGTATGGGTCATTGTTGATCCAAGCATTGGTTTTCAAGGTGGGCCCCCGATAGGTTGCCCTCCCCACTCCGTTTCATTCACCAATACTAGTGAAACAGAAACCGCCACAACCTACCTGTGGGACTTTGGCGATGGAAGCACCAGCATCGCACCCAATCCAGTGCATGTGTATCAAAATTCAGGTGATTTTTCTGTCACATTGACCATGAACGCCTCCGGATACTGCAGCACCGAATTGATTCTTGCACAACCCAATTTAATCGAAGTTTATCCCGTTCCAGATGCCGGGTTTGACATCACTCCTAACCAGGTTGACATTCTCAACCCTAACGTCGAATTTGAATCGTTGGCTTCAGGAAACGTTGATTGCTTTTACAACTTTGGCGATGGCGGATCATCCAACTCGTGCAATGGTTCGTACACCTTTTCCGACGGCGGTTTGTTCAATGTCGTTCAAACCGTCGTGAATGAGGCTGGATGCACCAATACGGCGATCGGACAAGTCGCCGTTTCAGGTAGCGTTTTTTATGCTCCCAATGCCTTCACACCAAATCACGACGGACTCAACGATGTTTGGCAACCTGTCGCTCTAGGCATCACGCAATATCACTTGCAGATTTACAACCGGTGGGGAGAAATGATTTGGGAAACGTGGGAGCCCAATACACCTTGGCTGGGTCAAGTAAAGGATGGACAGCACTTCGCAATCGATGGACTTTACTTTTATGAAGCTTGGACCGAGGACCAATTGCAGTTCCCAAGAACCTACAGCGGCATCATTCAATTGACACGGTAATCAAAGGAGAAAACATAAAATAGTTTTGCTTCTTGCATCTCGTCGAATATATTAGCCATGCTAGAGAACGAACGATGAGTGATCAATACAACCGAGAGGAAATCTATTCCAGGCCAGTGCGAGCTGGAAAGCGCACGTACTTTTTTGATGTTAAAGCAACTCGAGGCCAAGATCTGTATATGACAATTACGGAGAGTAAGCGAAGATTTGACGACAATGGCAATGTCCATTACCAAAAGCATAAGATTTTCTTATACCGGGAAGATTTCGCCAATTTCGAAGAAGGATTCGTCGATGCAGTAGAAAAAATCCAAGAGCTAATGGCAACGGGTAACTACCGCGACCCCATTGCTGAGCGAGAAGCCAAAGCCGAAACAGAGGAGAATTCTGCGGATGAGACGACTCAGGGAGATACTTTGGCGGAGACTCCAGAAGAGGAAACGACCGAATCTAGTTCAGACGACATCACTTTCGAAGACCTCTAGGACGCCCTCTTCCCTCGTCGTAAACTTCACAAAAGCTCGCAGATTGGTGAATAACTTTTCTCGCAGCTCTATGCCTTGCCTATTATCTTTGAGTGTACCGAAATAGTTGGAAAAGACACACGAAAAACACCTTTTTCTGCGTTGGATTCTACATCAATAACCACCGGTAACCTCAAGTAAATACCATGGGCAAAATCATCTCAGTTGCGAACCAAAAAGGAGGTGTCGGAAAAACCACGACCTCCATCAACTTGGGTGCATGTTTTGGTGTCCTTGAATACAAAACACTGCTGGTAGATGCTGACCCACAGGCCAATGCAACTTCCGGATTGGGCATTGAACCCACAACGGTGAAACGCGGAACGTATGAAGCCTTGCTTGGAGAAACCGACATTCAATCTTCCATTGTCGCCACGTCTTCGCCCAACTTGGATTTGCTCCCAGCTCGCATCGACCTGGTCGGCGCCGAAATTGAGTTGATCGGGCAAGAAGAGAGAGAGCACCAATTAAAGAGAGCCCTTGCCACAGTCAAGGATCAATATGATTTCATCATCATTGACTGCTCCCCCAGCCTGGGATTGATCACGATCAATTCACTTGTAGCATCTGATGCTGTTCTGGTACCCGTGCAATGCGAGTATTTCGCACTGGAAGGATTGGGCAAGTTGCTGAATACCATCAAAATTGTTCAATCTGGCCTGAATGAGGCGTTAGATGTAGAAGGCATTCTGCTGACGATGTACGACACCCGATTGCGGCTGGCAAATCAAGTGGTGGATGAAGTTCGCACCCATTTTCAAGAATTGGTCCTCAAAACAATCATCCATCGGAACACCCGCTTGGGTGAAGCACCTAGCTTCGGCGAGTCAATTATCATGCACGACGCGTCCTCCAAAGGTTCCGTGAACTATCTGAATCTCGCTCGGGAAATTCTTCAGCGCAATCAGATGACCCAGCTATCCGAAGAAGAAAAGGTCATCCCCCTCTCACAGTAACATCGGCGGTTGATATGGCCAAAAAGCAAGCGTTGGGACGCGGATTGGGCGCCCTACTTCCGGGAGCACCATCTCCATCCACTCATTCAACTGCGGATGAACCTCAGGTCATTGGAAACATGGCAGGCCGTATTTGCCTTTTGACCGTTTCTCAAATCGACAACAATCCAGACCAGCCGCGGAGAGAGTTTCCGAAAGAAGCCCTAGAAGAATTGGCACAAAGTATTCGCGAGCTGGGCATCATTCAGCCTATTACCGTGCACAAAGTGCGGGCTGACAAATATCAAATCATAAGCGGTGAGCGACGCTTCCGAGCCTCCCAGATTGCAGGTCTCGACGAAATCCCCGCGTACATCCGAGAGGTGAACGATCAGACGCTTTTGGAAATGGCGCTGGTCGAAAACATTCAGCGTGAAGACCTGCATGCAATTGAAGTGGCCATTTCCTTTCAAAGATTAATTGAGGAATGCAAGCTCACCCATGAAGAATTGGGGCTTCGTCTGGGTAAAAACCGCTCAACCATTACCAATTACGTGAGGTTGTTGCAACTTCCGGCGGACATGCAGCTTGCGGTTCGGCACAAAGAGATATCCATGGGACATGCACGCGCCCTTATCGGCATAGATGACCCTGCATGGCAACAAACGGTTTTTGATCGAATCCAATCGGAAAATTTATCTGTTCGAGCCGTGGAAGAACTCGCTCGAAGCGTAAAGCGAAATAGCCAAGAACAGAAATCCTCAAAAACACGAAACAGACCGGTTCTCACCTTTGATGAACAGCAAGTTCAGGCCGATTTGAAATTGAAGTTTGGTCATCAAACTGTCCTTACACGAAATGGACAAGGAGGAGGTAAAGTCCTGTTGAATTATAGCGACTCGGATGACCTTGATCGTTTATTGAAGCAGTTGGGACTGTGATCGGATTTCGCTGGATACTTTTCGTTGTAGCGACTGTTGGAACATGCCTTCAGGCCCCATCCTGTTTTGCAGGACAAGATCCGCTCCCTGAAATCTTCGCCCAAGCCACTTTACCAGATAGCACTCGTTCCAAGCGAACGACACGCATGGCCGCTTTCATTCCCGGTGCTGGTCAAATCATGAACCGAAAATATTGGAAGGCGCCCCTTGTTTGGGGTGGCATCGCTTGGTGCATCAGCTTGATTGACTACAATACTAGCGCTCTTATACAAGCAAGGGCGGAACTCATTCTATTGGAGCAGACCCAGGCGAATGCATACGATCTTCTGCAAGCGAGAAATGAAGAAACATTTTATCGCCAGCAGCGCGACGTTTCTTGGTTTGCATTAACCGGCGTGCATTTGCTGAGCATTTTGGACGCCCACGTTGATGCAAATTTGCTTGCTTTCGATGTGTCTGAGGATTTGTCAATGGAGTTTGCGCCTTTGATTCCCGCCGGGCAGGGTCCACAAGGCCGCGGCATTGGGAATTGTACTTTCTTGGGAATTGAATTGTTCAAAACACCCGAAATTCACCCGGTAAACAACAAGTTATGGACTTAATTCCCTGGATTTTACTTGCTATTCTTCTGTTGGAGCACCTCTTTTTCCTTCCCCGATTATTTAGCCGGGCCGGTCAGAAAGCTTGGCATGGATATGTCCCTCTCTTGAATTATTACACGTGGCTCAAGGTCATTGGAAGACCTTGGTATTGGATTTTCTTGCTCATTGTCCCTGGCATCAATTTAATGATGCTGGTCATTATGCAAGTTGAATTGGGCATCTCCTTCGGACAGAGATCTACTGTAGATCAATGGAAAAGTGGCGCCGCTGCGTGGGTCGCCTTGCCGATGCTAGCCTTAGGACAGTCTGAGTATGTAGGTCCAAGAGATTGGCACAATAAAAAGAAATCGACAGGACGAGAATGGGGTGAATCGATTCTTTGGGCGCTCGTCGTAGCCAGCATTGTTCGGACGTTTCTATTTGAAGCGTTCATGATTCCAACAGGATCTATGGAGGGAAGCATGTTGGTAGGTGATTACCTCTACGTGAGCAAGACGGCGTACGGTCCCAAAGTTCCTCAGACACCTGTTTCAGTTCCTTTGATCCATAATGCCTTACCGGGCAGCATGATTCCCAGCTATACCGAGTGGTTTTCCCTGCCATTTTATCGGTTGCCTGGCATGAAAAAGGTCGAACGATACGATGCAGTTGTTTTCAATTTTCCCCATGGTGATACGATCATTGTCGATCCCCAGTGGGCTGGACATGACTACTACGGAATTTTACGAATGGAAGCCATTAAGCGAGCAAACGGAGATATCCCAGCTTATGTAAGCGACCCTGGGCGATACCAAGGTGAAGCTCGAAGTCTCTTGGAACGGCAATTTGGAATTCGTCCACGTCCATTGGACAAAACAGAAAATTACGTGAAGCGATGCGTAGCGCTGCCTGGTGAGACGTTGTCAGCTGTGGACGGCACCCTCAACATCAATGGCAGTCCGCTCGAACCTCCTGCAGGGGTGCAATTCGAATACCGCATCACCTTCGAATCTCCTATGGAGAAGCGAAGAGCGCATCAAGGCTTGGGGCTCACCAACATTGACGGCACGTACAACGACCGCTCGCTGCAAGTCGCATGGGTTCTCACAGAAGATGAACGAGCACAATTGGAGTCCAGCGGAATGGCGGTTACCATTGAACGCGTCGATCTGAGTTTCCGCAGAGGCAGGCTGGAGATGTTTCCCAATGCGTATTTACCTGAATTCAATCAATGGGACCCCGATAACTTTGGCCCCATCACACTTCCCAATCGCGGCATGACCATTGAATTGAATCAACGCAATTTAGCCCTCTATCGCAGGGCCATTTCTACGTATGAAGGGCACACGTTGGAAGAAGCAGATGACAAAGTCTTCATAGATGGAGTCGAATCCACGAGTTATACATTTGAATTGGATTATTACTGGATGATGGGAGATAACCGCCATCGCTCTGCTGATTCAAGGATGTGGGGCTTTGTGCCTGAAACGCATATTGTAGGTCGAGCATCATTTGTTTGGTTCTCAAAGCAGAATAAAGAGCAACACGGCGAAAGTAAAATTCGGTGGAACCGCATGTTCAAGTCCGTGAAATGACGGCCGTTTTGCCGCTTTGTCCTTTTCCATCGCTGCATTGGTGGGCATTGGCACGGCGCGGAGCTGCCATTGACCCTCACGAATCCTATCAAAAGCAAACCATGCGCAATCGGATTCGGATCGCCGGACCTCAGGGTCTTCAGATCATCACGTTTGCCGTCCAACACTCTCCTGATTCCAAATCATGGCCCCAGCTCTCCAGCCACATTTCGCCTAAAAACAGTTGGAAGGCCATTCGCACTGCCTACGGCAACAGTCCATTTTTTGAGCATTTTGAGGAGGAACTGGAAGCCTTATGGGAACAAGGGTTGCCCCATTCTGAGTCAGATGAAAAGCACCTTCAGGCTTGGGCTTGGAAAACCATCCAATGGACCCAAAAAACCTGTGGATGGACCTTCGAAAATCAAGTTTGCTCGGAATCACCCTCCTTTGGTTCGTGCTCGATTGATTTGAGGGAAAAAGCCCAACTGGAAGGTGTGGGATGGAATTTTGTTCGCTATCCCCAGTTGTTCGAATCCCAGTTCAGCTTTATTCCAGGGTGTTCCATTTTGGATGGCCTTTTCATCATCGGACCGAGCGAACTCAACAGGCAACTTGACCAACTTACGGGGCTCCACCCATCCTAACTTAAATTCGCAGCCTAATGGAAAGCACAGGATTAATCCGAACCTCATTATTTGAAGCGCATCGCGCTGCAGGTGGCAAGATGGTTCCGTATGCAGGGTTTGAAATGCCTGTATCCTACGCCGGGTTGGTTGAAGAACACCACGCAGTCCGAAATGACTGTGGAATGTTCGACGTTTCACACATGGGAGAGTTCAGGGTCACAGGTCGCGAAGCCTTGAATTTAATTCAGTGGATATCGAGCAACGACGCGAGTACTTTGGTCCCCGGAAAAGTCCAATACAGCTGCATGCCCAATGGGCAAGGAGGAATCGTAGACGACCTACTCGTCTACTGTATTTCAAGTGAAGAATTCATGCTCGTGGTCAATGCCTCTAACCGTCAAAAGGATTGGGATTGGATTCAAGCGAATAACCAATGGGATGCCCAGGTAACAGATGAATCTGATTCATGGTCATTGATTGCTTTGCAAGGACCGAATGCAGCGGCCTACCTCCGCCCTCTCACTCCGGATACGCCAGTTGACACGATGGGATACTATACGTTCAACCAAGGTCTTGTGGGGGGCAAAGCATGCCTCATCAGTGCTACAGGCTACACCGGCGCAGGAGGCTTTGAATTGTATCTAAAAAACGAGGATGCTCCAGCGATTTGGGCGGCACTTTTCGAGGCAGGAGTTCCCCCATGTGGACTCGGAGCGCGGGATACCTTAAGGCTTGAAGCGGGTTTTTGCCTCTACGGGAATGATATCAGCGACGAGACCTCTCCTCTATCAGCTGGACTTGGTTGGATTACTAAATTCACCAAGGATTTTGTCGATTCCAAGCGGCTTGCATTGGAAAAAGAAGCGGGTTCGGAAAAGATTCTCCGGGGACTCTCCGTCACTGAGCGGGGAATTCCTCGCAAAGATTATCTCATCGAAAATGCTGCAGAAGAAGTCATTGGCATCGTAACGAGCGGTACGTCATCTCCCACATTAGGCCATGGAATCGCGCTGGGTTACATCGACAAATCTCATGCGAAAATTGGAGAGACTGTTTTTATCCGAATCCGGAAAAACGCAATTCCAGCAGAGGTGATGCGCCCAGGCTTTTTAAAGAAATAATCAATTCGAGTGGAATTTGTATCTTCAGAAAGATTTCAAACCGAGGCGACTTATTTTCATTTCATAACCACAGAGAACCTTGAATTACGTAGAAGTTTGTTTTTCTCCTGCCGAATATCCGCTGTATCGAGAGCACTTTGAATTGGTCGTCGTGATTGATGTGCTCCGCGCGACCTCAGCGATATGCACAGCCTTGGAAAATGGAATCTCCAAAATTAAGCCCGTTGCTTCGGTGGAAGATGCCAAATATTGGCAGGATAAGGGCTTCATTGGTGCCGCTGAGCGCAATGGTGAAATCGTTGAAGGATTCGATTTGGGCAACAGCCCGATCGCTTACATAGAACGCGCTCAAGAACTTGCTGGAAAAACCGTCGTATTGACTACCACCAACGGCACCAAAGCAATCGACATTGCGAGCGAGAAAGAAACGGTGGTCATAGGAGCATTGAACAACCTTGATGCCCTGTGCGACTGGCTCAAGTTACAGGATGAAAATATTCTGATCCTCGGCTCTGGCTGGAAGGATAAGTTCAACCTAGAGGACACCATATGTGCGGGTGCCATCGCTGACCGCTTAATTGATACCGGACTCTTTAAAGCCGACGAGGACAGCACTGTGGCGGCAAAATTCATCTATCGTTCTGCCCGGGACAACATGTTTGCATTCCTGCGCGCTTCCTCCCATCGAAGACGACTTCGCAAACTCAATTTGAGTGAAGATGTCAAGTACTGCCTGACGCCTAACAATTCAACGACCATTCCGATCCTAGAAGATGGATTTTTGGTGCGTCTTGAAGATTCAAAGAGATCATCCTCACCAACGGCTGCCAAGCAAAATTTGCCAGTTTCTTAAGGAGACATCGCTCGGCCTGCGATCTTGTTGGCTCCTGATGGCAAGCCTCATTTTTCCAGTAACCTCATCAAGTTGGGGGTTCACTGCGCACCGTCATATCGTCGATGTAGCCATTGCTTGGCTGCCCTTGCAGCTCCAACCATTCTTTAAATACCACCGTTCTTGGCTGATTGAGCATGCGCTTGATGCAGACTTACGCAAGCATACCATTTCCGATGAGAAACCAAGACATTACATTGACCTTGACCGGTATGGCCCACCCGATTCTCTAGGCTGTGTATTTCCAGTGTCTTGGTCCGTCGCAGTTGATCATTGGAGCGAGGATAGCTTGATGGCCCACGGCATTGGCCCATGGCATGCACAACAAGTATATAAGCGGCTAATACACGCATTTGAACTGCGTGATTCACTCGCAATACTGAGGCATGCCGTGGATTTGGCTCATTACATCGCTGATTTAAATGTCCCCTTACACACGACATCCAATTACAACGGCCAAGAAACCGGCCAAAAAGGCATCCACTCGCTGTGGGAAACTCAAATCCCAGAGCAACATCAGCAATCGTTTCACCTGGTTCCCATGCGCGACTCACTCCAATGCGTTTATCTCGTCGACATGGAACGGCAGATATGGTCTACGGTATTGAACAGCCACAGTCAATTGCCATCTGTTTTTCAATGTGAAAATGAGGTGCGAAAACAACTAGAAGGACAAGCCATTGATCAATACATCGTTCGAGGACGAGCTCGCCAATTGATGCGTTCACCGGAATTTGTAGACGCCTACCATGAACTCCTCGATGGACAAGTTCAAAACCAAATGCAGCAGAGCATTCAGGTCATAAGCTCAGCTTGGTACAGCGCTTGGATCGATGCTGGACAACCTCCTCTTCCGACAATCAACCGCTCCAATTCAACCCATTGGAAAAAGGCCTTAGATTGGTTGTTGCGATGAATATTTTGCTAATCAACCCATTTCATACAGGATCACATGCCAATTGGGTGAATGGACTCGTGAAGTACCTGCCAGAAATCCAACGATCACCTTACAAGCTGGACTCTTCCCGGTAAACATTGGAAGTGGCGGATGCACGGCGCTGGAGGGCACTTCGCAGACCGAGCTCGAAGTGTAGATTGGGTGCCTGACCTTGTCATCACTACCGACATGATGGATGTGGCTAGCTTTCGAGGACTGCTTCCAGCGCACTGGAGAAAAATCCCAATCGTTCAATATTTTCATGAGAATCAACTGACCTTTCCGTGGAGTCCAAATGACCCAGAGCTCAAGACGGGACGCAATCGGACGTATGAGTTCATGAACATTCAGTCTGCGGCTGCGGCCGATTCAATTTGGTTTAACTCAGCATACCATCGAGATGTATTTATCGCCGCTGCATCATCGTTTCTCAAAGGCATGCCTGATCATACAGCAGCATATAGCCCAAAGAAAATTCATGCTAAATCTCGTATCGTGCCTCTGGGAATTCGGGATAAGCCAAGCCCTGAACAACGGAGGACCATGAATAGGCCTCCTGTCATTTTATGGAATCATCGCTGGGAATACGACAAGGGGCCTGATGCATTTTTTGATAAGTTAAATCTACTTATTCAGTCAGGCGAGAATTTTCAATTAATTCTATGTGGCGAGCAATTCAATGCCATCCCGGAAGCCTTTCAGAGAATACAAGATTCACATGGTGCCCGAGTCATTCATTCAGGTTTCGCGGAGAGTCAAGCCCAATATGGAGAACTGTTGCAGCAAAGTGATTTGTTGATCCATTTACCTCTGCAAGAATATTTCGGTCTTAGTGTAGCGGAAGCCATGTCAAGCGGAGTCATTCCTTTGCTACAACGTGACCAAGCCTATCCTGAGTGGGTTCCAGATGAGTTTTTATTCGATAGTGACGAAGAGTTCTTGGCCAAATGGAGAGCTGCCTTAAAACGCCCTTCAGCCTTGCGTCTGCGAGCCCATGCCGCAGTTGAGCCCTTCTTCTGGTCCAATGTTGCCATCCAATTTATCGACGAGTGCAGAATGGTTACACCTCATGCTCATTGACTACACAGCCCAGGAGGCAGACGTTTTGGTCGCCAAGAATCACGATCTAGGCAGGCCAATTCTACCTCAGCTTCAACAATTTTACGATCGTCTATGTAAATGGTACTCTCGAAGGCGACGCGCACCTCACTGCGCGTATGTATGATTGTCTCAATTCGGATCACATCATCATACTCTGCTCCACCGAGGTAACGCACTTGCAGGTGAATCACGGGAAGAATGTAACCGTCCTTCTCCATTTCAGCGTATGAAAAACCTCGTGAACGCAACATCTCAATTCGCGCTACTTCCAAGTATTCCGCATACGCAGCGTGGTGCATTCGTTTCATTTGATCGGTATCGGAATACCGCACTCTCATTTCACACTTATGAACCATCATTCTAGGATAAGTGTCAAAGGTCTTGTAAAAAGATTTGGATACAAGGAATTCGCTTTCTTTACCCGCCGTGATGATATCAAACCTGTTGTAAATCAATATTTTATCAAAGTATAAATTTACTAATCCCATATAGTTTTCGACCAAAATTAGATAGAACTTATATTCAGGTCTTCCGGAATTAAAAAATTCAAAAAGTCAATAGGCATTTCATTTTTTTTTACGGGAGTTTATCAGAACCTTGCACCAGGAAATGAACAGGTGTTAATAACACATTAATCCCCGTTTTTTTTTTGCCTTTGTATTCGACATTCAACTTGACCTCCAGATCACCTAGAAGCATGAGCCAGGATCACTTGACCATTTGGAAGAATTGCCTTTGCATCATAAAAGACAACATAAGCAGCCAAGCATTCAAAACATGGTTCGA
>JGI20158J14315_10001204_pt1 | contig 19113 bp, 10 predicted proteins | sample COG_08_FD_14315 | JGI IMG/M metagenome (IMG submission 14315)
CAGTTTGCGCCGTCGTCGCTGCGGATCCGGTCCACGAGGAAATGTCGTGGTTGAACGCAGAAGCGGAATAAAACATATTGCCCATATCAGTCACTTGCCCTGTGTTCCAACTCCCAATGTCGTGGTTGAACGCAGAAGCCTGAGCAAACATTCCATTCATAGCAGTCACTTTGTCTGTGTTCCACTTCGATATGTCGCCGTTAAAGGCGTTTTTTCCAGTAAAAGTGGAATTCATATCTTCCACCAAACTCGTGTCCCACCCCGGAAAGAGTAATAACAGGAGGGGTAAAGTAATAACAGTAAGTAACTTCAAACTCGTATTTTATATCGTATCATATCGAAGCAGTCTTTATGTAACAGTGGTATCCATCTCGACTGTTGAGTTTCCCTCCATCGAAAACATTTGAAGAGCTACACGGGGACGAGCCACCATTGCAATACGTCTGATAATTTTCACCATCTATACTTTGCGTACCTCCCCATTGATTGTTTTGGAATGTATTCGTCGATTCAACAACATAAGCGTTCCAATCCGTAATTAATCGACACTCAGGTGTATCCCAAATATCCCGAAGTACAACTTCGGCAGCTAAACACCACGCGAATGCGAAACACTTTGCCTTACATCGGTCCAGAGCTTGCTCAGCATTAGTACCGCTCGTGTGAGGGTTCAAATCGTAATAGCCTTTCGAGAATTTTATTGGGTAACTGCCATCAGATTGACGACACTCGCCTTCACCAAGATACGAGTAAGCAGTGATTAACCAAGTACTTTTAATCGTATCGCACGAACTCGCCGGACCGGTGACGGCGTCGGCACACGCGAATTTCGCTTCAAATGCAGTCGCTCCGAGAAACATGTTAGATTGCGCCGTTGTCGCTGCCGTTCCCGTCCACGAGGAAATGTCTTGGTCGAACGCAGAAGCGGAAGAAAACATATGAGACATATCAGTCACTTTTTCTGTGTTCCAATTTCCAATGTCTTGGTTGAACGCAGAAGCGGAATTAAACATATTATCCATCCATTTCACTTTTTCTGTGTTCCAACCCCCAATGTCTTGGTTGAACACAGAAGCCTGAGCAAACATTCTACTCATATCAGTCACTTGCGTTGTGTTCCAACTCCCAATGTCTTGGTTGAACGCAGAAGCGGAATAAAACATATCATACATATCATTCACTTGCGCTGTGTTCCAATTCCCAATGTTTTGGTTGAACGCAGAAGCGGAAGAAAACATTTCATTCATCTTAGTCACTTTTTCTGTGTTCCACTTCGAAATGTCGCCGTTAAAGGCGTCTTTTCCAGTAAAAGTGGAACTCATATCTTCAACCAAACTCGTGTCCCACCTCGGCATCGTCCCGTAATTATTTGTAGACGCCCACTCAGTGCATTCACCGGTGAATTTTGCACCATTTTCCTCTAAGCATTCTTCAACGAACTGTGCCCAACTTGCCGACGGAATCGGATCCACCATTCCTGGGCAGCCGCCACCGCTCCACATCTCGAACGAAGCGCCGCCCTCCAACCCTCTCGCGTTGTATCGATCCCCGGGCATGGAGAACCACGTGTCGGCAACACCCGTTTTTTTGCCGCAATCTCTCGGAAACCCCACGTCCGGGTCGTTGTAGTTACAAAATTGCCACTTGTTGGCGCTGGAGCGTAAGTCGTCTAAAGTATCGAAGAGATCAAAATCCGTGCCTAGCACGTTGTTCGTGTCCTTCCACGTGTACGTGAACAACGAATACGCGTCAAAGTTCGACGGAATATCTGTGATGCGATGATAATACGCGTGGTCTGCACCATTTCGAACGTATTTCACGAGCGGACAAAGCTGAAATGCTTCGTTGAACGCTGTTTCCCCGATATCCACCGTCACTTGCCCCCCGTCGTCGCTCAGCGCCACCGCCGTAAAAAACATCCCCGGCGCAGGAGGTGGCGACGGAGGCGTCAGTCCGAGCACTTCCGTCGTGATCGCATCGAGCTGCGCTTGCAACGCGAGAATTTTCGCCCCGACCGTGTGCGTCCCGTCCGACGCGCTCGCGTGGTTCGCGTTCCCTAAAATCAAATCTCCCTTCGTCAACGAGGTGACACTCGCTTCGAACATAATTTCCCCGACGCCTTCGTTGTTGGTGGTTCCGCTGTCGTCGTCCGTGTTGAAGTTTTTGAACGCGATCGTTTGGTTCTTGTATATCCCTAACGGCCAGGTTTCGCTCCGTACCGCCGCTCGCGCGAACGAAAACGGACAAAAGTTGTTCTCGCTCGGGAGGAGGAGAAGGAGGGAGAGGAACGCGATCGCCCGAGCGAGGATCCGTTCCGGGAAGGCGGTCGACAGGGAAGTCATTTTCTCAGCGCGACGAAGAACACTTTTAAAGCGCGAGAACAACGAGAACAAAATTCAAGCGCGTATTTCGAGAGAGCACTACGGTGAGATCGTCTTTACTGAAAGTCGAAACAAAGACGATTTTGAGACGGTGATGGGAGTAAGAAAAGAAGGTTTTGCGCGCGCAAAGGTGTTTGAATTGTAGGGTAAATTTGAACTGAATTTTGACCTCTTTTCTCAAAAGTGCTGGCAAATTTTAACGAGTACAAGGGGCGCGAAAAGCGCGCCGACGCGAGAGACGGAGAGCGAGCTCTCAAAGGAACACATTTTTGTGACCAACACCGCTCGAATCATCAGTTCGTCTTTTTATCTTTGATCGTACCCGGCCCGGGCTGAGCTATTATCTTCGCGTTCTCTTTCTCTTCCTTTTCTTCCTCCTCGCTCGCTCGGCAACCTAAATCTTTCGTCAATATTCGCCGTAACTTCCCGACGTCCAAACCTTGAACTTCCTCGTCCAACTTTTCGCCGTCTTTCATGTAAAACTGAAACGTCGGCATGCACTGAATCTTCGCCGCCATGGAGGCGTCTCTCGCTTTGTCCACGTCCACGGCTAAAAACGCGCACGCGTCTCGAAACTCCCTGGACATTTTCGCAAAGATTGGCTTCATTCTTCGACAGGGTGGGCACCACGTCGCGCCGTAATCAATCGCGACCGCTTTCTCTCTCCGTTTCGCTTTTTCGATTTCTTTTTCCACCTGCTCGAGCGATTCGCACTCGACGACGAGGCCTTTATCACCTCCGTTCCGAGAGGAGAGTTCTCGTTCGTCGCCGAAGAAGTACCGTCGAATGGCGAACAAAATGTTCCGGAAGACGAGGACGGTAATTAACGCGCGAAAGGCGTCTGGGATTGGAATGGACATCCAGTAGTTGTTTATCGCATTCAAACCGTCTCTGATTACGTTATTCGTATTCGCGTGGTGGTCGTTATTGGATGACGACATGTTTACTGAACGTTACAAGGTGATGACGATGACGGTGAAGCGAATGGAGTGATTTTGGTCGTTGGAAAAAAATATCTCGCACATAACATGTTTAGGGTGTCCAACCCTACATAGAAACGGGTCGCAGTGGATCCCTCTCGCGCCTCTCTCCATTAAAAGAAAGAACGAGAGTCTCGTGAGATACAACACGAACTCTCTTAAGATGCTGCTCTTATTCGAAACCCCGGCGGGGTACTCCTTGTTCAAAGTCAAAGACGAGGATAAGTTGAAAGATATCGATGTGCGTGTATCTGTTTGTTCTTCTTCTTCTTCTTCTTCTTCTTTTGCGATGATGATGATGATGATGATGCGTGTGTTTTGTTTTCCCGCCGCCAATTCATTCTTCTCGTGGGGGCAATTAACGAACAGAAAATTCCTTTTTGAATCCGCTTCTCGACGCGGAGCGTAACTTTTTCTTTTTACTCCGCGACTAGCTCGTCGCATTCCGCGCTCGTTTCGTTTGTCTTCTCTCCCTCTNTCTCGCTCACGAGTGATGGCTGCTGCGTCGTTAAGAGCGGTAGTGTGAGAGAGAATACTATTTACTCCTAAAATCGATTGTTTCCTCCTCTGTTTTGCTGACAAAAAATTCTCTCAATTTACACAAAAACTCTTCTATTTTGCGATGCGTTCGTAATAATAAAGGCATTGGCGAAATCATTTTCGAGCGCGGAATCGGCCAAGAAAGTGGTCTCGATGAAAGCGTTCGGGAAGTTTGAAAACACGACGGACGCGTTAGCGGCAGCGGCGACGATGGTGGAGTCTAAAGTCGGGAAGTCGTTGAAGACGTTTTTGAAAAAGCACGTGAAGGATGAAACGCTGGCGATTGCGGATTCTAAACTCGGGGTGGCTATTAAAGAAAAATTGGGGATCGAGTGCGTGTATTCGAACAACGTGATGGAGTTGATGCGAGGGGTGAGATCTCAATTGAATGAGTTGATTGGTGGTTTAACCGACGCGGATATCGCGCCGATGGCGTTGGGTTTGTCGCACTCTTTGTCGAGATATAAGCTGAAATTTTCTCCCGAGAAGGTGGACACGATGGTCGTGCAAGCGATTGGGTTGTTGGACGAGTTGGATAAGGAATTGAACACGTACGCGATGCGAGTGCGAGAGTGGTACGGATGGCACTTTCCGGAGTTGACGAAGATTATTTCGGATAACTACGCGTACGCAAAGGCTGCAAAATTGATGGGCGATCGCGCCAACGCGGCGAATATTGATTTTAGCGGCATCGATACCATCGACGAAGACGTGGAGAATGAGATCAAAGACGCGTCAGTAATTTCTATGGGAACGGAAATTGCGCCGACAGACTTGGATAACATTGGTCAGTTGGCGGACCAAGTGATTTCGTTGAGCGAATACCGGGCGCAGTTGTCGGAGTATTTGAAGGCGAGAATGAACGCCATCGCGCCGAATTTAACGGTGTTGGTTGGCGAATTGGTTGGCGCGAGATTGATTTCACACGCTGGTTCGTTGATCAACCTGGCGAAACAGCCAGCCTCGACGGTGCAGATTCTAGGCGCGGAGAAGGCGTTGTTCAGAGCGTTAAAAACGAAACACGATACGCCGAAATACGGTTTGATTTACCACGCGAGTTTAATCGGGCAAGCTGCGCCGAAATTTAAAGGAAAGATTTCGAGAGTTTTGGCGGCAAAGTGTTCGTTGGCGACGAGAGTGGATGCGCTCGGGGAAGAGACGGAAGCGACGATTGGTATTAACGCCAGAGCGACAGTGGAAGCGCGCTTGCGTCAGTTGGAGGGTAAAACTTTGGGCGACGCCAGCGGCGTGACGAAGATGAACAACGAGAACAAAAAGTTGGATAAAGACCGCGACGGCGCCGTTATCGCCGCCAAGAAGGCGTATAATCCAGACAAAGACGTGGTCGTGGAAGATAAGAAAGAGAAGAAGAGCAAGAAAGAAAAGAAAGAGAAGAAGGACAAGAAGAGCAAGAGAGAACGAGACAACTCGAGTAGCGACGAGAAGAAAAGTAAAAAGTCCAAGGATTCCTAATCACGTTTCATTTTACATAGAGAAAGAAAAGATGTAGAAAAGAGGGAGGGGAAAGTTTTGTACCTGTAAAATATAATATACACACGGTGCGCTCGATGGCTGACACAGCCGACACCAGTACTCAAATATGAGCGATGGTGGAAGGAAAGATGCGCGTCTACTAAGATCTTTAGAAAATTAATTTTGGAAATATACAATTCAATACTAATCGGAATTAAAAGTACAACTTTTGCTTTAAATGTACGCGTCTCTCTGTCTCTCTTATTCCTGGTTTCGCGCTGAAAACAACGTCTCTATCAATCCGCGTCCGCTTCGTCTGAAGACACGAAATCGTCCTCCTCGTTTTCGCTCTCTTCGGTTCTCGTCAACCATTTCGTACAGATGAACTTCTCGCCTTTTCTTACCGTTTGCCCTTCGTGCAGCGAGAGCGGATTTTCTCTGAACGGTTCCTCGGAGATGGAGAAAAATAAAATGGCGCGACCGAGTTTCGGGTGAATTTTAACTCCGTGTTGCTCAGATGCGACGGTTTTCTTCTTCCTTCCAAAAGGCTTGAACGCCCCGTGCTCATCGAAAGACGGTTCCAAGAAAAGCGGTTCGGCCTTTGGGAAATTCGTGCATCCACCTTCGCACTGGTCGCTCAAATAGCACATGAACGTTGCCACTCGACGAAATGATCCCGCTTTGGTGTCGAAATGACTCGTGTACTTTTCGTTCTTACCGTACCGGACGATCTGCATTGGCTCCGAACCTTTTAATTTCAGCGTATCGAACCGTCTCGTCGTCAACACCGGCGTACTGCGAATCGCATCCAACATGCGTCTTTCGATCGTTTTCACTACATCTTCTTTGCCCTTTGCACCGATGAGAAAACACGAGGAGCTCGTGCGCCCGTTGGAAAGTTTCCCATCGGTCACTCTCGATCGTTTTAAATCTTTATCCGCGAGCGTTCGCAAGAATTCGCACTCGCTTTCGTGAAGGAAGTTTTCAAAGACGAAAAGGAGAGGCGAAAGAGAGACGCAATACGCAACGATTGCGGAAGAGTTGAAGGTGTTGATATCGTCTTCATCATCGCGTTCGCTCGGGACTGAATCGAGAGAGTCAAAATCCACCTCGCATACGAGTTGAAATCTATCTTTTGTACTCGTCGTTGCTTTTTTCTTCGTGGTAGTGAGCTTCGTCGCGTTGCTCTCGGCGATGTCGCTCTTGAAAAAATCGCGCAAAACGAGACATTCGCCTTGATTCAACACCTGTCTCGTGTACGCTTCGCGCAGTATGATTGATGCTCTACTCTCGTCGTTGATACCGTTTTCACCTCTTTTCGTCGAAAACTCCAAAGACACGCGCATCGTCGCCGCAACGTCCACCGCGTTCGCCGCTTTCGAGGACGACGGCGGGCAACATTCCAGCCTCGCCGATACCAAAGCCTTCGCCGCGCCGCCTTCTACTTCGACCGAATTTTTCAGCGCCAATCGAAACTCGCGATGCGCATCTGCGACAAAAATCGTCGATATGACCTCGCCGTCGCCATTTTGCGTCGCCTCTCGCAACTCCTTCTCCCCTACCGTCCATCGAAACCTCTTTGATTTACTCCCCACTCTTTGCCTCTTTTTCTTTTCTTCTTCTTCTTCTTCTTCTTCTTCTTCTTCTTCTTGGACGACGAGGGATACGTTCCCGACCACGCGCGGTGCGCTCTCGTCTCCTCCTCTTTTCTCCTCCGCTTCGTCCTGGTAAAAAAACGGCGCCCGCTCCTCTCGCGCGTTCTTGTCGTCCTCCTCCTCGTCGTCGTCGTCCTTCGAGACCACCGCGCCTTCTTTCGAAAACCAAAGAAAGTCTTTTCTCACCTCCAAAAAAGAGTTCGAGGAAGAAGGTTTCCCCGAGAACGACTTTTCCTCCTCCTCTTCCTCCTCTTCCTCTTCCTCCTCCTCCTCCTCTTTCTCTTTCAACAACGCCGAACACTTTTGCCCCATTATTATGTGTGTGTATATCTTCTCTCCTCGTCGCTTCGCGCGTTTTAGAGCAAAGTTCTTTATTCAAGAGCGCACCAACAAATAAAGCGTTCGTCAACGAAAGAAAAAAGAAATAATAATATTTTTAGCGAAAATAAAAATCCAGCCGTTTTTTCTTCTTTTTTTCATGCGTGCGTGAGATATTTTTTCTCCTTTTTTCTTCATAAAAAATTGCTCTTTTCTCCGTGTTGTGCCTTTGTTTTGCCTCAACATCATCCTCCTCGTCGAGACGACATAAGACGGAAAATATGAGCGGAGGAATAACAACGAACGAAGAAGAGCAGCGCGAGTGCGCGCAACTCGACGTCGCGTTAACGAGACTCTCTTTACTCGAGGACTCGAAACTGGAGAAGACTTTATCGAAACTTTTGCCGATGGTGCTCGCGCAACTGTCCTCGACGCACGCGAGGACGAAAACGAAAACGGTGGAGTTGTTGACGCACGTGAACAAACGAACGAACGGTTTGAAAGAGATTGAGTTCCCGTTGGAGGGGGTGATTGAGGTGGTGTTAGGGAAAAGCGGTCGAGAGAACGGATTGGTGAGGACGTTCGGGATGATGTACGCGAAGAAAGCGTTTGAACGGAGCAAAGCGTCGCACGAGACGAAACGACGGTCGGCGGAGAGATTGTTGGAGGCACTTTTCAGTGCGGATGGAGGGATAGAGGACGAGAAGACGGTGCAAGAAGTGCTGAGAGTGGCGGTGGATGTCGTCGGCGAAGAGAACGTGAAAGAACGATGGTCGATTGGGAACAGCGCGAAGTGGATGTCCAACGCGCGAACGAGGAAACGGTTTTTGCGACACGTTTTAGCGACGGCGCAATACCAACCGAATTTGGCAAAGACGACGAGCGGGAGTGGTGTGGACGTGGAGTTGGCGAGTGCGGAGATGCGAAGAGCGAGAGAGCAGGCGTTTGTGAGCGGCGTAGCGAGGTTGGCTGGGAACGCGATTCCGTCGGGCGGTGCGGCGGCGCCGGCGGACGAAGAAGACGAAAACAGACCGGGACCCGGATTGAGCGAAAGTTTAATGAAGGAGATTTTAGGCGACGTCGCGGTGAGCGATAAGGAGGCGCGAATGAAAGCGCGAGAGTCTGCATCGAGTTCTAGCGCCGGTCGATGGCGCATGGGTGTCGATTTAAAGTCTTTAGCGGAACGAAAGAAAGCTCTTTTGGAATTTTTAGCCGAGGCGTGCGTGTACGAGGAAGACAAAAAGGAAAACGAAACAACCGGAGGAGGAGAAGAAGAAGATGAAAATGCCATGCAAGTGGAATTACTGAGGACGGTGAAGAAATATATCGTATCTGCGGAAGAACTCTTTCCGGTCGCGTTAGCGGTGGCATGCGACGCGTCCGAGGCGTGTCGTTCATACGGCGAGACGGTTTTAAAGAAACGGTGCGGCGTGGACGGCGCGCATCCGGATTTAGACGCCGATAACGAAGCGTTCATAACGCACCAACTTCGATGGTTTCTTGGCGATAGCGAGGATGTTCCTAGAGAAATCCGAGTGCAGCCGGCGAGCGATGAAATTCGGTCCAATATTTTGCGTCGCGTTTTATCGCGTTCGCAACGCAGCGCGAACTTGTTCCCGCAAAACGTCGAGATTGTTTCGTCGTCTTTGAATAATCCGCGTTCGAAGCAATTGAGAGCGTCCGGGATGGAATTTTCCGCGTGGGTTTTACGGAACGCCGAGAAAGACATTCTTGAAAAAGCCGCACCAAAACTTCTCGAGACGTGTTTGATAACTCTCGATACTTTAGAAACGTCCTCACCGGCTACTATGACGACATCGGAACGAATCCGCGCCATGGAATTGAAAGGTTTCTGTTTTCAATCGCTCGGGCATCTCATCGAACGCGCGCCAGAGTTGATCAAGGCTTCGCAAGATATGATGATGGCAGAGAGTGCTTCTTCAAAGAGCAGCATCGACTCGGTCGAGTTCCTCAAGCGCGTTCTTACCGAGATTGAAAACGAATACGATTCACACACTCGAAGTTCTATCGTTGAGTGTGGCCGCGCGTTGTTGCGCGCGTGCGAAGAGGATTCCATCGTCAAAGAGGGTGAAAAATTAGCCATGGAATACGTCGTCGCGGAAGTTTTAGAACGTTATGCCTCTACTACTTTCGCATCATCAGATGCGAATTATTCGGATGCCACTGGTGAGGGTAAAGCTACGCCGCCGGGCGCGAAATCGGCGTTACTTCTCGCGCTCCGATTCGCCGGGAGTGAAAATTGTTTCCGATTCGATTCAGTTGCCGTGCGTTTCGCGTGCGCGTTGAACTGCGCGCGTCCTGAGCTGGACATTCGCGATGCCGCTCGCTCGGCGCTCATTTTACGAAAGGAAGGGGAAATGGATGGATATTCAACCGTTGCGCGCATGCTCGATCGAGCGGAATCAAAGAATACGCTCCTCGCGAAAGATCCGCAAAGAGAAGATGACCAATCGCCGCTTCCGGAAAAGGTGATGTTTGCGCTCTTGAAGTTTCTTCGACAAAGTCGTCGATTTCATATGAACAGAGGTGCCGACGATGCTAGCACCAGCGCAAGTTATCGACGATTCTTGAAGCACTGTTTGCTTAGGACGAGTGGACCGAGACTCGCCTCGCTCGCCTTGATTGAACTTCGCGATGTTCTGTTTTCGGCGCACAAAGCGGAAGGTTCTTCTTCTATGGCGAACGAGAAGGATAATTATCAATACTACCTTCGCGCCGCAAAATTTTTCTCCGCTACGGACGACGCGATCACGCGAAAGGCATCTGCAAATCTAATAGGGGCTATGTTAAAATTGAACTCGTTCACAGAGAGCGACGTCGAGGCACTCGTTTCCGGTTTCTTGGAGACCGCTTCAAAAGCAGTCGCTTTGAACGAAAGCGACGCGGCGGCAGCCTCTAACTTACGCGCGGAGCTTGCCGACGGTGCTTTGAGATCTTTGAGTGCGTTGATAGCTACGGCAACCAAAGAAATGAAGTCTGCGAGCATGTTTACACCAGAACGCTACGAGTTAGCGAAGTCCATTTTTCGTAAGGCTGTACTCAACGTGCCCCGAACAGACGCGCCTTCGAAAGAAGTCATGCTAGGTATTTCAGGATGCGAGTGTTTGGGAACATTGTTCACTTCGAACAATAACTTCGTCATATCGCACGATGATATTGCTGCGCTGTCGCAAGCCATGGATCGCGCAGCGGCTGCACCGAAAGTTGCCGCCTCGGCCGCTTTTGCCGCCGGATGTGCGCTTCGCCGCGGCGCCACGATCGCAACATCGCTCGATGCCGCGAAACCACTCGTTGAGAAAGTTTTCTCATTACTCACGGTAAAGAAAGACGACGTTCGATTTGCAGTAGCGGATTCTATAAAGTTCGGGTTTTATGGCGAATCTGATCTCGTTTTGAGCACCGATATTGCGAGCGAGGATGGCGGCGACGCGAGTTTGACGCCGTTTGTCCGCGACATTGACCGCGAGGTTGATGAGTTATTTGAATCGCCAAAAGAGCCAAATTCTGATTCTATGGATATTGGCACTGAAGCGACAACACCCTCTGTGAAAATAGGTAATGGTGAAGAGTCAACAGACGCTACCGTTGGTAACCGAAACGCTCTTCGCGAAATAATATTAAAATATCTATTCGACGACGACGGTAAGGAAGGAGAGTCCAAAGTAGGGTTCTTGTTTAGTTCACGCGAAGAGATTCGGTGTGGCGCAACGGCTGTGCTCTGTTCTCTTGTGAATCCGTCCATTTCCTCTGCATCCATAGTTTCGGACGACGCGGTTGATGCGAACGACGAGGACTCGAACGCGAAGAAAGGCACGAAAATAAACACCATCCCTTTGCTCGAGTCCCGTTTCGATGACGCGCACGAAGCGCTCTTAGCGGCACTCGGCGATACGAATACTACCACCCAAGAAATGGCCTCAACTGGTTTATCCGCGTTATACGATCGAGGAGACGAAGCGAGCAAAGCGACTTTGCTCGAAAATCTCACCAAAGCTTTGAGTGGTGAAACGAGCAATAAAGGCAAGAAACGCGCGATGTCGAAAGTCGAGGACGATACGGTTGTTTTCCAAGACGGTTTAAACTTGACTGGCGACGACGCGTTGAAAGCGAAAGCGAAAGAAAAGAAGACATCGACTAGTGACAATGGTGGTGGTGGTGGTGGTGGTGGCAATGCAGGCGATTCTATGTTGAGCACGTACAAAGAACTCTGTTCGGTCGTGTCTGATATCGGACAACCCGACTTGTTGTATAAATTCATGGAGATTTCGAACCACCAGAAGAAAGTTAATCGCGCCGCCTCTGCGGGTGCTGGTATCGCTAGAATTGCAAAGAAAGCGGGCATGTCGTTATCCGCGCACAGCGAACAACTCGCACCTCGATTATATCGGTTGCGGAAGGACGTCAATTTAAACATGCGAGAAACCGCCGAGGCGGCGTGGCAAACCCTTGTCGCGGCTGAGAAAGAGAAGAAAAGTGATGATGACAATAAAATGGTTGTCGCTTCTGATTTATCGGTGAAAATGTTCGATCAAATTTGCGAACGTCTCCTTCTCGATTGCTCTTCGCGCGAATGGCGCGTGCGTCAATCCGCCGCGGAAGCATTGGCAGAGTTGTTCTCGAGCGGCGGTGCAGGCAAGACGTTTGATATCGTAGAGAAAAAACTCGCAGAGGCATGGACGATTGCGTTCAGAGTTGCAGATGATATTAAAGAAACCGTTCGAATTCGAGGGATGATGTTTGTGAAGACGTTGCGGTCGTTATCGTTACGATTGACTGATGCCAATCAAATAGGGGAATCGTTAGCTTCCTCCACGAGGGACGAAAAGAGAAACGTCGCAAAGAAGGCGTGCATTTTGATCCTTCCTCAACTTTTCGAGAAAGGATTAAAATCGGACTCCTCTGTCGCGAGAGAGCTTTCGTTATTCGTCGCGTGCGAAATCCTGAAGAAAGCTCCCGCGGAAGCTTTGAAACCGCACTGCGTGACCGCAGTGGAAGCGCTATTAGAGGCTCTATCCACGTTTGAGGATACGCGATTGAATTATTACGAACAAAGAGTTACCGCGATGTTCGGAAATGACACCGACGCTAACGGAAATAACTCTGTCGTTGAGAACTTTCAAAACGCGCGCGTGCAAGCCAGCTCGAACTCGATTATTTCGGATGCTCTGGACGCGTTCATTCAACACGTCGATTTAGAAGAGACGAAATTGTTAGCTCCGGTGTTTACGAACATTTTCAAGAAAGGGTTAGGTTTGAACACAAAGGTTGGTGCGGGTCGGTTTTGCGTTCGCTTATGCGCGAGACGACCAGATGCAGCGAAAGGCTTTTTTGCCGGTAAGATTTGTGAAGCGTTACTCGCGTCGCCAGATGTTCTGAACGGCGTGTCCTCTGGTGGCGCGTCTTCAAAAATCGTCTTCCGTCAATACTGCCAAACATTCGCGACGTGTTTACGTTTTGCTACGCTTAAACGTCAAGAAAAAACAATCGCAGACGTCTTGAAACTCGCCAACGACGACAGCAGCAACTGTTCGAACCGCGAAGCAGCGGCTGAAATCATCTCTGAAATGGCCAAAGATTCTCGAGGCGTCGAGTGCTTGAAAGACTTCGAGGATGAGTTACTTCCGTTGGCATATTTTGGAACGTTCGATGAAAACGCATCCGTCGCAAAGTGTTGGGAGAGCGCCTGGGAAGAGTTGAGCGGCGGTGGTGCCGGCGCCGCCGGAGGAGGTTCCGCCATCGGCAAACATTTTCCAAATCTTTGGAATTCTTTCTTGAAGCCACACTTGGAAGGTACAAACTATTCGCTCAAATCGCGAGCGGCGAGAACGGTATCGGCGGCGATGCAAAGTACGAGTTTCAGTACCAAAGATGCGTCGATAAACAATACGGACGAGATGAATGCAAACAAAGAAAAGATGATGCGCGACATGTTAGAAGTGCTTTCTAACGAGCTGCGCTCGAATCGCGCGTTTAAAGGGAAGAATGATTTGGCAATTGCGTTAGGGAACGTGTTGAAAGCGATGATTTCCATGGCGATGGTTGAAAAAAATGGAAGTAATAAAGACGCGTCGTTCGAAGCCTTGAATCGTTTAACAAAGTGCGTCGAGAGCAAAGACGACGGTTTCGCCGCGGCTGGAGTGCAGGCGCTGAAGAGTTCCCTCGAACAGTTAGTGGCGAGCGGTCCAGGTGAGGAGGAAAACGTCGCGCCGGCGTCGTTCGTGAAGGATGCAAAGTTTCAGAGTTTCGTCGAGGCGCTCGTTTCGAGTCTTACTGCACGCGTGAGCAGTGGCGTTGATGGTCGTGATGCTGGAATGGGAGATACAAATAACGAGGAAAACGACGAAATGGAAATGGATGGTCCCGACGCAGAGATGGAACGCTTCGAGAAGAACAAATCGAAATCGGCGTTCACGGAACGCGCCATGGAATGTTTAAGCGTCGTCGGTGAGCTCAAAGACGTTGCCTCCTCGGACGTGCACTCCGCGCTTTACCGCGTCGCCATCGAACATTCTGCGCTCGGCAAGCCGTGGCAAACCCGAGTCTCCTCATTTCGAATGTTCCGAGGTCTGTTCACCTCCTCTAAATCATCATCAAACGTCGGAGGAGAAAAATATAACGACGAGTTTTTGCGAATTTCGAGCGAAGCGTTGAGCGAAGTCGGTAACAGCGCGCCAGCGGCGTTGAGAATTGAAACAATCAAAGCAGTTGGAGCACTGCTTTCGCGAGCGAAAATGGAATCGAGTTTGAGTAAACTCAAGGAATCGTGTGAATCGATGATCAAACTCGCTTTGGAGGATCGATCGCCGGACGTCCGACGAGAAGCGGCGAGCGTTTTTGCGCTCGTGTAAGAAGAAAATGTAAAATAGAAGCTTGAGGGACTAGTGTGCTACAGTATTAAAACAATTAAAATCTCTCCTTCTTTAGTATCCAATCGCACCAGTCGCCCCTGGCGTCGCCACGTTCACGTCGCCTCTCCCCACGAACAACAAAATACCCGCCACCGTCAACAACAACAAAATCGCGTTCCACACCGCGCCTTGCACGGCGAACATCGTCCCCGTCGCCAACATCCGACTCACTTCCACCTTATCGTCCTCAGTCAATCCAACCGCGTTATCCGTCAACGAACTCGTCACTCTGTCCTCCCCTCGCTCTAACCAAAATTGTTCCTCTTCCGCTTTATCTAACCTCAAATCGTTCAGCATCAACAAAACTTTCTCCCTGCGTTTCTCCTCGTCTTCGTTCTCCTCCTGCAAACTCTTCTCCGCCAGCATATCTTGAAAGCTTTGCAACAATTTCAAATCGTTCTTCGCTCCTGCCACGTATCGACGTATTAACGGGAGTTTCATGTTCATCTGCGTCAAATCGGAGACGTATTTCTTACACGAGGCAATTTGCGTTTGGTTTTCTTCTTCCGAGAGGAGCGCTTTCGTTTCCCAAACGCCTTTAGTAAAGCGCGTTGATTTTCTTCTTTGTCTTCTTGTTTTCCCCGACGACGACGTGGCAGCGAAGCCGACGCAAATACTTCGACTTCGGCATCTTGAAGAAGCGATATAAGTCGTTGTCGTCGTCGCCGTCTTTGCCGTCGCGAGTATCGCAGATGTCCTCATCGTCGTCGTCATCGAAGTAGTTTGTTTGCGTTTCTTTTATATTGGTTTTCGATTAGTGCGATTTTTTGTGACAGAAGAGAAATCGAAGTCGCAAAAGAAGTACGAGACGATGATGGGTTTACGGGAGAATTATGTACTGGATCGACAGCGTCACGCGGCCTGCATGCCTCTGTCACATTTTACGAGTTACGCGTGTATAAATTTGAATCACAACTCGTCGTTCGGTTCTGGCGGGTCTGTTTTTGCGTTGTTGTTCTCTTCGTCGTCCTCCGAAATGAAAAAAGGAAGCTTCACGTGTTCCTCGTTCACGTCCTCGTGGTCTTCGACGATCGGCCTCTCTCTCGAAAGTTTTGCCATCGTCAGCGCTAACGTCTCGACGCCTTTACGCATTTGATCTTCCGTGGAATGCTCGTCCGGGCGGTGCGAGTAGCCTTTGAAGCACGGGATGAAAATCATTCCAACGTTTGAACACGCTTTGGCGATGAATAACGTGTCGTGGTAGGCTCTCGAGACCATGCGCTTTTGGGTATGTCCCAAGTGCGACGCGGCGAGTTCTGCCGCGCTCATTGCGCTGTCGCCAGACGTGGCAGGATCGTCTTTGTTGATCATGCGTACGTTTACTCTCACTCTTTGTTCCGAGGCGACTTTATTGGCCGTGGATATAATCTGCTCCACCACGAGATCTCGGCGTTTCAAATCTATATCTCTCACGTCAATCTCCAAAACCGCGCTTCGCGGGACCGAGTTAATCGCGTTTGGTTTCACCGTGAACCCGCCGACTGTAGCAACCGTATCCACGCTCCCAGAATGTTTCGCGAATTCCTCCACGGCCACGGCCAACTTAGACCCAGCGACGACCGCGTCGTTCCTCAGGTGCATCAACTGCGCTCCCGCGTGCCCTCCGTCGCCTTCAAACGTTATCTCCAACGCTGCCGGCGCGGCAATAGCCGTAACTACTCCAATATCCAAATTTTCGTGTTCCAACTCTGGGCCTTGTTCAATGTGTAGCTCCACGAACGAATAATAGTGCGAATCCATCGGCATCAACGAACATTGCTCAACCATCTCCTTCGCCGTGCGCGCTCTCTCATTCTTCTCTCCTCGCCATTTGCTCCCGTACCCAGCTTGCGTCGCGGCATCAAAAAACGACGTCGACGCGTTCAACACGTCCGGTAAAGTTTCCAATTTCTCCGCGTCTAAAACCCCACCCATCGCTCTCGACCCAGAACACGCCATCCCGAACCTGCTCGGCTCTTCGCTGTTGAACATAACCGCTTCGAGATGTCGCCTCGGTTGAAACTTGGCCCGTTTCAAAGCTCCCAACGCTTCAATCGCGCCTAATACCCCGTACACTCCGTCGTACTTCCCACTCAAAGGAATCGCGTCCGTGTGCGACCCAGACCCGACCACGTGGCCTCCTCCTTTCTGCGATTTTTCAACCCCTTCCAAGCGGCCAAAAATGCTCCCCATGGCGTCTTCTCTGACCTTCAACCCATTCTTCTTCATCAAGTTTTTCACGTACGCTCTCGCTTCCAAGTCTTCTTTCGAGTACACCAGCCTCGTCACGCCTTTGAGTTCGTCCTCACTGCTCGAGAATTTCGACAGCGCGTCGATGTGCGGCGTGATCGGTTCGATCTGTAATTTCGAGCGCAATTCGGACAAATATTTGTTGTCCGATTCTTTCCCGGAATTCGCATTCGCTGATGCGAAAGAAAAAGAACCAACCCCAAAAGCGAAAAAGAGAAAGAACAGCAAGAAAAACCGAAGAAAAAGAGTCGTCGTCGTCATATTTGTGTTTCTCGTTTATATATCGCGCGTGTGCTGCGGTATTTCCTCGTTTGGTAAAAGAGCGTTCGAATGTGATGCTCTTTTGTCTGTGGTGTTGTCTCAAAAATTTTCGTCTCCCTTTTTTTTGTACAACCTCTCTTTTTTGCGAAAAACGCTCTCGTTTTGTGCCCATATCTTCCACGTTTGCGAATAAATATCGCTGAAAATGCACGCAAAGATACATACCGCTACGAGTGTTCTGTGTGTTCATTTTCAGTTCTCGTTTCATCTCGATGGAGAAGTTACGCACGCATTGAGCGCTCGAAAAGCTGTTGTTTTTTTGGTGTATTTTCAACCACCTCCATTTGGGTAAAAAAAAGCAGGTTTTAAAAAAAACCTACGAAAAGGTTTGACGGCGGAGAAAAGAGCAGAACGAGACACACACGCCACTTTTTTTTCCTCGCTCATCAAACTCGAGCAACACGCCCGCGTTTATATATATATATATATATATACATCACACACACAAGTTTGAATCCTCCAATCATGTTTTCGATGACAACCAGCACCTCGTCTCTTTTGGGCAAACAGCTTTCCTCGTCTTCCTCGAAGCACCTCACGAAGGAACAACCGAAACGACACGATAAAATCAACGTCAAAATCGCCGCGATGTCGAACGTTTCCCGAAATCCAAACATGGCGCAACTTCGCGCGGGATATTTGTTCCCGGAAATCGCGCGGATCCGCAACGCGCACTTGGAGAAAAACCCGGACGCGAAGATTATTAGTTTAGGGATCGGGGATACGACCGTACGTTTCTGTTTTGTCTTCTTTGCGTTCTTTGATTTAATTTTATCCGATTGATTTTTGATTACGTGTCGTGTGTCTCTCGTGTGTGTGTTCGATGTTGTTGCGAAAAACTCACATCTCTCTCTCTCTCTCTCTCTCTCATTAACAGGAACCAATCCCAGCGCCGATCGTGTCGGGCATGGCCAACGCGGCTTTGGCGTTAGGTACGGTCGCCGGGTACGAAAAGACCGGCGGTTACGGCTCCGAGGCTGGACAACAACCTCTGAGAGACCTCATCGTGAAGCGCTTTTACAGCGAGAAGACGAAGATAAACGCGAGTGAGATTTTCGTTTCGGACGGGTCGAAGTGCGACATTTCGAGAATGCAACAAATGTTTGGTCCGGGGAGAAAAGTTGCGGTGCAAGATCCGGCGTATCCAGCGTACGTGGATTCGTCTGTCATCAACGGGCACTGCACGGGCTACGACGAAAAAACGAAACGATACGAAAACATCGTCTACATGGAGTGCGTGCCGGGCAACGACTTTTTTCCAAACTTGGAAGCTGCGAAGGACGCGGACATCATCTTCTTTTGCTCGCCAAATAACCCGACTGGGGCGGCGGCGACTAGAGCGCAATGCAAAGAGTTGGTCGATTTCGCGAACAAGAACGGTCAAATTGTCATTTACGATGCGGCGTATGCGTTTTACATCGAAAATCCGGATTGTCCAAAGACGATTTACGAAATTGAAGGCTCGGAGACGTGTTGCATCGAGAGTTGCTCGTTCTCCAAGTACGCCGGATTCACGGGTTTGCGATTAGGCTGGACGGTCGTTCCGGAAGCGTTGAAGTTTGCGGACGGTTCTTCAGTCAGATTCGACTGGAACAGGTGCATGTGCACGGCCTTCAACGGTGCCTCCAACGTCGCGCAAGGCGGCGGCTTGGCGGCGTTGTCCGACGAAGGGTGGAAGTCTATGCAAGAAACGGTCGGTTTCTACAAGGAAAATGCGAAAATGTTGAAGAAGACGTTCGAAGAGTTGGGTTTTAAAGTGTATGGAGCCGTCGATGCGCCGTACGTGTGGGTCGACTTTGACGGAAGAGACTCGTGGGAAGTCTTCACGGAAATTTTGACCAAGACGGATATCGTCACCACACCGGGCGCTGGTTTTGGGCCAACCGGGGATGGTTTCGTCCGCATGTCCGCGTTTTGCCACAGAGACAACTTGGAAACTGCGATTGAGCGTTTGAAGAAGGAGTTCGCGAAGTAAAAAAAATCAAAAATCGTCGTTTGGTGTTGATTATGTTTTTATTATGAATAGATAAATAGATTTATTAATACACACAACAGTGGTACCTAGGTACAAAGCTTAATAATTGTCAAATACAAACGTCACGTAAAAGATATCTCAACCTTTTCATGATCGCTGTTGCGCCTGCGCCGCTTTTGCCGCCAACTCGCGCTCTTTATTCTTCGCGTGGAGCATGGCGAGTTCTCGAACTCGGTCCAACATAGCTCTCGGGATTTCTCGTTTCTTGTCGCCGCCGGACTTACCAGCGGTTTCTCGGCCAGACGGCGTCGG
>JGI20158J14315_10001207_pt1 | contig 19081 bp, 17 predicted proteins | sample COG_08_FD_14315 | JGI IMG/M metagenome (IMG submission 14315)
ATGAATAAAAAAGTAATTTTAATGATATTAGATGGATGGGGAAATTCTCCAGATCCTAAGGTTTCAGCCATAGATAATGCTGATACAAATTTCATTGATAGTTTATACAAAAAATATCCTTTCTCAAATCTTAGAACAGATGGCTTACACGTTGGCCTTCCTGATGGCCAAATGGGTAATAGTGAAGTTGGACATATGAATTTAGGTGCAGGTAGAATAGTTTATCAAGATCTTGCTAAGATTAATATATCCATAGAACAAAATAAATTCAAAAAAGAAAAAGTCATAGCAGAGACTTTTGAATTTGCAAAAAAATATAATAAAAAAATTCATTTTCTAGGATTAATAAGTGATGGTGGAGTTCACTCTCACATTAATCATTTAAAAGCATTAATTGACATTGCAAAAGATTACAATATCGAATCTTACATACATGGCTTTACTGATGGAAGAGATGTAGACCCTAAGTCAGGCACAAGATATATTTCAGATTTAAATGAATATATAAAAAATAGCCCCGTTCAAATAGCTTCTGTTACTGGCAGGTATTTTGCCATGGATAGAGATAACAGATGGGAAAGAGTAAAGCTTGCTTATGATGCGTTGGTAAATGCAAAAGGAGAAAAGAGTTCAAATTTAATTAGTAGTATTGAAAACAATTATACTAACGGGTGTACCGATGAGTTTATAAAACCAATAATTAAAGTAGACTCTAATAACCAACCGCTTTCGAGAGTTAAAAATGATGATGTGGTAATATTTTTTAATTTTAGAACTGACAGAGGTAGAGAACTCACAAAGGTGCTGTCGCAAAAAGATAATTTAGAGTTTGATATGAAGAAATTAAATCTTCATTTCGTAACAATGACTAATTATGATAATACTTTTTCTAACATAAAAGTTATATTCAATAAATCTAATCTTAATAATACTCTAGGTGAGATATTGGAAAAAAGCAACAAGAATCAATTAAGAATTTCTGAAACAGAAAAGTATCCGCATGTGACTTTTTTCTTTTCAGGTGGAAGAGAAAATATCTTTAGAGGTGAATCTAGAATATTGAAAAATTCTCCTAAAGTTGCGACATACGATCTTAAACCAGAAATGAGTGCTTATGAAATTACAGATTCTTTAGTCAAAGAAATAAACTTAGAAACACATGATTTTATTTGTTTAAACTTTGCTAATGGAGATATGGTTGGCCACACGGGTAGTATGAAAGCTGCTATAAAAGCATGTGAAGCAGTTGATAAATGTGTTGAGACTGTTATAAATTCTGCAAATAAAAACAATTATACAACTATATTAATTGCAGATCATGGTAATTGTGAAACTATGATTAACCCTGATGGAACTCCTAATACTGCACATACTACCAATCCTGTTCCTGTAATACTTATAGATGAAGATTTGAAAAATATAAAAAGTGGTATCCTTGGAGATATTGCTCCAACTATTTTGAAACTTATGGGAATAAAAAAACCAAAAGAAATGACTCAAGAATCACTGATATAATTATGAGTATAACAAAAAATAGAGAAGAAATTGAGCTTATTAGAGAAAGTGCTTTACTTGTTTCTAAAACTCTGGGTATGATTGCAGGAGAAATTAAAGAAGGTATTACAACACTATATTTAGATAAACTTGCTGAAGAATTTATTAGAGACAATGGAGCTATTCCAGGATTTTTAGGAATGTATGACTTCCCTAACACTCTTTGCATAAGTCCAAATTCACAAGTTGTTCACGGAATTCCAAATAATACTTCAATAAAAGATGGAGATGTTATTTCAATAGACTGTGGAGTTTTGAAAAACGAGTTTTATGGAGATCACGCCTATACATTTGGAGTTGGAAACATTTCACAGGAAATAAAAAATCTTTTAGATACGACAAAAGAGTCATTATACCATGGAATCAGAAATTTTAAATCTGGAAATAGAGTTGGAGATGTAGGCTATGCTATTCAAAATTATTGTGAAAAAAGAGGTTATGGGGTTGTAAGGGAGTTAGTTGGTCATGGGTTAGGTAAAACAATGCATGAAAAGCCTGAAATGCCAAATTATGGCAAAAGAGGTAAGGGTAAGAAATTTGTAGAAGGAATGGTAGTTGCAATTGAACCTATGATTAACCAGGGAACGCATAAAATTAAACATCATAAGGACGGATGGACTATAACTACATTAGACAATAAACCTAGCGCACATTTTGAACATAATATTGCAATTATTAATGGTAATCCTGAACTACTTTCCACATTCTCTTATATATATGAAGCATTAGGAATCAAATCCGATGAAGAGAATGAATTTATAAATAACTATAAGATTTGATTAAATTAATTTTAAAAATATTTCCAAGAACTTTTTTAATAAAGTTTAGTTTTATTTTTCAACCTTTACTTGGCATTTTATTAAGTGGAGATAAATTCACCGATCCAATTGATGGTAAATCGTTTAGAAAATTTTTATCATATGGATATAATAAATTAAGAAAAAATGCACTATCTCCATCTACTCTATCACTAGAAAGACATAGATTACTTTGGTTATATTTAAAAAATGAAACAGTACTTTTTGAAAAAAAAATAAAACTGTTACATTTTGCACCTGAACAGGCTTTTTATAAAAGATTTAAGAAATTAAGAAATATTCAATATGATACAATTGATATTAACTCACCTTTAGCAAAAATTAAGGCTGACATATGTGATTTGCCAATAAAGGAAAATACCTATGACTTTATTCTGTGTAATCATGTTTTAGAACATGTATTGGATGACAATAAAGCAATGAGTGAATTGTACAGAGTTTTAAAAAAAGGTGGTACAGGCATTTTTCAAGTTCCAATTGATATGAAAAGAGAAAAAACTTTTCAAGACGATTCAATCACTGATAAATTAGAAAGGAACAAAATATTTGGCCAGTATGATCATGTAAGAGTTTATGGAAAAGATTATTTTAAAAAGCTCGAGGACACAGGTTTTAAAGTTCAACAAATAGACTATTCAAAAAAATTTAGTGATAAAGAAATATTAAAATTTTCTATAATTAAGGGAGAGATTATTCCGGTATGCACTAAATAGAAGGGAAATTATTGAAAGAAATGTCTTTCATTTCATTATTCTTATCATTATATATAATAAAAATACTGATCTCATTATTTTTTTTTGCAAAATTAGCAATTTCCTCAACTGACATAAGATGTAATGCAGTAGCAAATGCATCAGCTTCAATACAATTCTCTGAAATTACTGTTACACTTAGTATATTTGTGGTTGAAGAATAGCCTGTTTTTGGATCAATAATATGAGCATATTTATTTCCTAAACTATCAATTTTAAATTTTCTGTAAACTCCTGAAGTTGCCATTGAACTGTTCTTTAAATTAAAGATTTTGTAAAGTTCTTTTTGTAAACCATCAAATCTAGGCGTATCTAATCCAACTCTCCAATTTTGATCTCCATCTAAGTTTATACCACTAGATCTAATTTCACCTCCTACTTCAACTATATAATTAGTTATATTATTAATAATTAAAAAATTTGAGATTAAATCAACACTATATCCTTTTGCAATAGCGTTGAAATCTATAAAAGAGTTTAGAGGTCTATTTAATTTATTTTCTATGACATTAAATTTATCTAAACCTACAAGAGTTTTGAGATTAACTGATGGTATGTCATAGTTTTTTGGACCAAAATTTAGTGAATTCACTAAAGGGCCAATAGAAGGGTCAAAATAACCATTTGTCTTATTGAAAATATTTTTAGAAACATTAAAAACAAATTTAAAGTGATTGTCTAACTCAACATCTTCATTATTATTAATTTTAGTAATTAATGAATTTGAATTATAGGTAGACATTGACATATCTATAACATTAAAAAGACTATCTATTTGCGTTTTTAATTGTAATTCGTCATCAGAAAAATAGACAATATTGTAAGTAGTACCATACACATAACCACTAATGGAAGTTTTTTTAAGCGAATTGTTTGTACAAGAAACAACCGTAATAAATATTAATAATAGGTAACGCATTAGTTTAAATTATCCTCAATTACTTGAATCCCATTATATTCAATTATATAATCCTGATTTAAATATACTGGATTATTTTTATTCTTAGCATTTGCTAAACCTACCCCAGCATAAAGAACCTTTGAATCATGAGATTTAGCATGTTGCTTAAACTTTTCCATCCATACTAGATCATAATTGTTTGGATTTTCAGGAAGTAAAATTGCTTTTACAATTACAAAAAAGTATTGTTTGTTTTTATCAATACATACAAATTGTGGGTTTTTTTTTAGTTTACTATTGATTGCAATAAACTCAAACCCTCTAGATTCAAGATCTTTACCAACATGATTCATTGCTAGATTATGAAGTTCTTGTTTTGATAAGGGACTGTCCATGGAAATTATAATTTAACCACCAAAATCATCAAATCTGATATGTTCATCAGGGATACCAAAATCTTCACCCATTTTTTGAACAGCTTGATTCATTAAAGGGGGTCCACAGAAATAAAGCTCAATATCTTCTGGAGATTCATGAGTGCTTAAATAATTATCGATAACACAATTATGAACAAATCCAACAAAACCATCTCCTTCACCCTCTAAATTACTTTTAACATTCCAATTATCTTCTGGAAGAGGCTCAGATAATGCTAGATAAAATTTAAAGTTTGGGAAATCTTTTTCTAATTTATAAAAATGATCTAAATAGAATAGCTCTCTTCTAGATCTACCCCCATACCAAAAACTAACCTTTCGACCAGTTTGTAGAGTTTTAAAGAGATGATAAAGATGAGATCTCATAGGAGCCATTCCAGCACCACCACCAACATATAGCATTTCTGAATCGGATTCATTTATAAAAAATTCACCATATGGCCCAGAGATTGTCACTTTATCGCCAGCTTTTTTAGAGAAAATGTATGAAGATGCTACTCCAGGATTTACATCCATCCATCCATTTTTATTTCTATCCCATGGTGGTGTGGCTATTCTTACGTTTAACATAATTTCTTTACCTTCTGCAGGGTACGATGCCATAGAATAAGCTCTATCTACAAGCTCATTATTATTCATAACTAAAGGCCAAAGATTAAATTTGTCCCATTCAGCTTTAAATTTATCGGCAGATTCATGTTCATCAGGATGAGCTGTTATATCCATATCTGAAAATTTAACCTCACCTTCAGGGATTTCTATTTGAATATATCCTCCAGCTTTATAACCCATATCTTCTGGGATTGATACTACAAACTCTTTTATAAAAGATGCAACATTATAATTTCTAACTACAGTTGCTTCAAACTTTTTAATACCAAACACTTCCTCAGGTATACTAATATTCATGTCTTGTTTTACTTTTACTTGACATGCTAATCTTGCACCAGATTTAATTTCTTTTCTTGTGAAATGAGGTATTTCAGTTGGTAATGCTTCTCCTCCTCCACTATTCACATGACATTCGCATTGAATACATGTTCCTCCTCCTCCGCATGCAGATGGTAAAAATATTTTTTGTGCACCGAGNGTGGTTAATAANGTTTCTCCAGANGCAACCTCAATTTCTTTTTCACCATTAATTGTAATCATTACAGGACCTGAAGGTGATAATTTTTGCTTAACATATAAAAGNACACTGATCAATAATAATGANACAATTAAAAAAGCAATAATTGTTATAAAAATGGTCCCTAAAGTTTCTGATGCTAAAATCATATTAATTAACTTCTTTTGANTTTTTTAAAAATAGTTTATTATTTAATTTTTGGTCATTANNATTTGCNACAAGTTCNACATCTAGNTCCTTTTTAGAAACTTCTTCATCTCCACCAGTTAACATACCTCCAAAGCTCATNAAACCNATAGCCATTAAACCTGTAATAATAAATGTTATNCCAAGTCCTCTNAANGGAGCAGGAACNTTAGAGTATCTAATTTTTTCTCTAATTGCAGCAATTGATAAAATTGCTAAAAACCATCCTATTCCAGAGCCCACCCCATAAGTAAGAGCTAGAGCTANTGTAGGAATCTCTCTTGATTGCATAAATAAAGATCCTCCTAAAATNGCACAATTTACTGCGATAAGAGGTAAAAATATTCCAAGTGAATTGTATAAAGATGGGCTAAATTTCTCAACAATAATTTCAACAAGTTGCACCATTGTAGCAATTGTAGCAATAAACATAATAAATGATAAAAAACTTAAATCATAAATTTCAAATTCTTCACTAATCCAAACTAGTGCACCATCTTGCAANATATATTTGTCTAAAAGCCAATTCAATGGGACTGTAATTGTTAATACAAAAATTACTGCGGCNCCTANTCCNACAGCTGTGTCAACTTTTTTTGAAACTGCCAAATATGAGCACATNCCTAAAAANGTAGCAAATACCATATTATCNATAAAAATTGATTTAAATAATAATTCTATATGCTCCATTTAACTAACTTTATTAATCTTCAATTAAACTTATATTTCTAGATCTTTGNACCCANATAATTAGTCCTACTACAATTAATGCCATAGGAGCTAATAACATAAAACCATTATTCTCATATCCAATNGAATAAAGACCCGTCTTNTCAATAGGATCGCCTAAAACTGCATATCCTAANAGAGTACCTGANCCNAATAATTCTCTNAAAAAACCTACAATTATTAATATAACTCCATAACCAATTGCATTTCCAATTCCATCTAAAAAAGANCTCCANACACCATTTGCTAATGCAAATGCTTCAAAACGACCCATAATAATACAATTTGTAATAATAAGACCTATAAAAGCACCTAATTCTTTGCTCAATGAATATGAATAGGCTTTTAAAACTTGGTCCACAATAATAACTAAAGCTGCAACTACTGTAAGCTGAACAATAATTCTAATTTTTGAAGGAATTATATTTCTAATTAATGAAATGACAACATTTCCAGCACCCATAACAAATATTACAGAAATGGACATTACTATAGAAGCTTTTAACTCTGCGGTTATAGCTAGTGCCGAACAAATTCCTAATACTTGAATTGTAATAGGATTATTATCCGCTAATGGATCTGAAATCAATTTACTNTCTTTACCTAATAATCCCATATACTAATTGGTTTTTAAGTTATCAAAATATGGTTGATACAATTTNAGATCCTTTTTTATCATTGCTGAAACACCATCTCCTGTTATTGTAGCNCCAGCGATTGCATCAACTTCATTATCATCTTTAATTTTATTTGTGGGATCTGCATTACTTTTAGAAACGGTAATACCTTTAAAAACACCGTTTTNATCAAGAAGATGTTCNCCAATGAAATCATCCATAAAAAATCTTTGTTTAATATTTGCACCTAAACCTGCAGTTTCAGCTTGATGATCAAAATAAGCACCTTGAACTATCATGTTTTCATCCATAGCAATATAGGCCCAGACAGCATCCCATAATCCCTTACCTCTAATTGGAGCTACATAAAAAGTTTTTCCGTCTTTTTCACCAACAAATAATGGTAATTTACGTGACTCACCAGCTTTAGCTTTTGTTTGTTCTTTTTTAATATCAATTAGATAAGCATCATTATCCTCAATAATATTCAAACCATCAGTTATCACTAATTGGGTTTTTATATATTTTGAAAACTCATCAGCGACTTTACTGTCCTCTACAAAAGCAACACTATTACCTTCATTTTCATGAACTCCCATAGCATAAAGTATATTTTGTTGCTTTTCTATTCTTTTATTTTCATTAATTCTTGGCTTTAAAGAAGAAGCCAAAAATGCTAATAAAGATCCCACAACAATTACCATTCCAGTTGCAAATAGAAGCGTATATAAATTTTTATCAGTCCTCTTTTCCATTATTAAGCTGTTTTAGTTTTTAACCTATTAAGTCTGTTTTTAACATTTGCTTTAACAACATAGTGATCAATTGTTGGTGCGAATACATTCATTAATAATATTGCTAAGAATACACCTTCAGGATATGCTGGGTTGAATACTCTAATCATAATTGATATGAAACCAATTAAAAATCCGTAAATCCATTTACCTTTATTTGTTTGTGATGCACTAACTGGGTCTGTAGCCATAAATACAGCACCAAATAAAATACTACCAATCAATAAATGTTGCCAATAAGGAACACTCATTAAACCATAAAACTTACTAGATTCTGAAATCAATTCTGCATCAACAACAAGGTTGAATATAACACCCATAAATAAAGCACCTAAAATTGTACTTAATATAATTCTCCAGCTACCAATTTTTGTGAAAATTAATACTAAGGCTCCTAAAATAATTAATAACTTAGAAGTTTCTCCAACTGAACCAGGTATAAATCCATAGAACATCTCGGATAATGAATAAATAATATCTTGATTTTGAGCATAACTACCCAAAATGGTTTCACCGGAAATTGCTTCAGATGTTCCCGCTCTGTCTACAGCTTCATGAACCCACACTTTATCACCACTCATCCATGTAGGGTACGCAAAAAATAAAAATGCGCGAATTGTGAGTGCTGGATTGAGAATATTCATTCCGGTACCACCAAAAACTTCCTTTCCAATAACAACACCAAAAATAACTGCTACAGCTAACATCCATAATGGAATGTCTATAGGAACAATAAGAGGAACTAACATTCCTGTAACTAAATAGCCTTCTTCTACCTCATGACCTTTTATTACAGCAAATAGAAACTCGACAGCTAGTCCAACTGCATATGATACTATCACTAATGGAAGTACAGTAATTGCGCCTAAAATAAGATTATCCCATGTGATAAAATTACCAAATAAGGATACTTCTCTAACAATTCCATTAGCAATTTCGATGGCTCTATAATGTTGATAACCGGCATTAAACATTCCAAAAATAAGACAAGGAACCAATGATAAAATCACCGTGTTCATTGTTCTTTTTAAATCATCTGCTGCTTTAATATGAGTTCCACCATGGGTGACTTCATTAGGCAGGTATAAAAATGTATGTAATGCATTAAATGCAGGAGCCATTTTTTGACCTTTATACTTTTCTTTTAAGTTATGTAATGTTGATTTTAATCCCATTAATTATCCTATTTCTTTTTTCATTAAATCTAACCCTTCTCTAATTATCTTTTGATGAGGTTGTTTTGACACACAAACAAATTCTGTTAATGCAAAATCTTCAGGGGCAACTTCATACATTCCCAAAGCCTCCATCTCATCAAGATCATTATACATACATGCTTTTAAAATATGCATTGGAAATATATCTAGAGGAAAAACTTTTTCATAAGTACCTGTTGTAACAAAAGCTCTATGTTCACCATTAGTATTTGTTGTTAAATCATATTTTTTGTTTGGAAAAAGCCAAGAAAATGTTAAAGCTCTAGAAACTGATACTTTATTAAATACTGGCTTAGTCCAACCAAACAATTCATAATCATCACCTTCGGGAATAACAGTTACTGAGTTACTATAATAATCCATATGTCCATCAGAATCAATTTTCTTACCGGACAAAATAGTACCGGAAATAATTCTATTATTATCATTTTGATTAATAACATTATTTTTTGTGATTGAATCAATTTGACAACCAATAGTGGTTTTAAAATATCTTGGGTCTTCAATGGAAGAACCTGAAAGAGATATTATTCTTTCTGCTTTAAATTCTCCTGTCAATATCATGTGGCCTATAATAACTAAATCATGAGCAGAGAGAGTCCAAACAGTTTCACCCTTATTAACAGGATCTACTTTATTAATTAAACTTCCAACATTCCCACTGGGATGAGGACCAGAAACATTATATATAACTATGTCTTTAATTTCTCTAAAAATTGAATCTGACGATTTTTCAATTGAAACATTTACATTACCATCGGTCAATTTATCTAAAATACTTACGGCCTCTTGAATTTCTTTTTTATTATCTTTTAGAGTAAAATCAAGATCAGCAGATAATGGTTCTGAAGAATATCCAGATATAAAAATAGACTTAGGTGTAGATTTATAGTTAGCTATAACTGCATATGGTCTTTGCATAATAAAAGGCCAACATCCTGAACTTAATAAAAACTCAATTATTTCTTCTCTATTAGCAGATGTTTTTAAACTACCAGAATTTTTGAAAACTTGATTTTCATCAGCAAGAATTTTAATAGAAAGAATCTTTCTTTTTTCACCTCTAATAATTTCTGTAATTTTGCCAGAAACTGGAGATACAAACTTTAATAATTCATCTGATTTGTCGTAAAATAAAACATCTCCAGCCAAAATATTATCAGATATCTTTACATTAAGTTTTGGATTAATTCCATGAAAATCAGATGGTTGTACAGAATAAAATTTACTTTTTTGTGCAGGTTCTAAAACTTTATTAGCTTCTCCGACTAGGTTGATATCTAAACCTTTTTTAAAATGGATGTCATTAGACATAATTGAAAATGTAAATTTAATTGTTTAAAATCGCTGCAAAAATACAAATTAATATTATAGTTATCATAATATTTCGATCATAAAATTTTGATTATTTTTACAATTAATTAGTATAAAAAAAGTTAAAAAATAGAAACATGTTTAAATCTTTAACATCAATAACTTTTTGTTTACTATATTCTTTTTCTTTGTTATCTCAAGAGGCGTTTGAAATACTTCCCCCTGAACAAATAAAAACCATTACTTTTAATGATGATTCAAACCAAATTGGTTTTCCAGTCATTAGACTAGGAAACTCATTTTCAATTGAATTTGATGTGTTAAACGGCTATGAAGATGATTATTATTACAAAATTGATCATTATAATTTCGATTGGACAAAATCTCAATTATCTAAATCTGAATACCTAAAAGGTTATGATAATTCAAAAATCTATAACTACAAAAATTCATTCAATACATATCAAATTTATAGCCACTATAATTTAACGATACCAAATCAAGAAACTAAAATTATTAAATCTGGGAATTATATAGTTTCAATATTAAATGATTATGAAGAAGTAGTTTTTTCTAAAAAAATTATAGTTTATGAATCTCTATCCTCAGTTAAAATTGATATTTTTAGAAGCAGAGATTTAAATAATATTAACAAAAAACAGGTTGTGCAGTTTGAAGTAAAAGCAACATCTAATATTAATAATCCACTAAAAAACATCAAAACATTAATCATACAAAATAATAATTTAAATAATTCAATTAATAATTTAAAACCTCAATACACATTAGGAAATAGATTAGTTTATAAATATGATTCCGAGGCTAGTTTTATGGGTGGAAATGAATTTTTATATTTTGAAAATAAAAATTTAAGAGGTTCTGATATAAACATAAGAACCTTTGATCTCAAGGATATATATCATAATTACTTATATCCGGATAATCCAAGAAATAATAGCACGTATACATACAACCCTGATATTAATGGTAATTTTTTAATTACATCTTTAGATGCGCAGGACACAGACATTGAAGCAGACTATGCTAAAGTTCATTTTTACTTAAATATTGATAAGCTTGACAGTGGCAAATCTGTATATGTTTCTGGTAATTTTAATGGTTATCAGTTAAATAGTTCAAACCAAATGACTTATAATAATTTAAGAAATAATTACGAGCTTAGTTTAAAGTTAAAACAAGGGTTTTACAACTATAAATATTCTGTACTAGATAATTCAAACAAAGAACTTGAGGGCTATATTTCTGGTAATTTTGATGAAACAGAGAACAATTATAAAGTTATTGTATACTACAGAGATTATGGATCAAGGTACGACAGAGTAATAGGTTATAATACTATTAACTCGATTAAGATAAACAACTAATAAAAATGTTTTTTTTATTTAACTAATGATTTTTTTTAATTACTTTTATTTGGAATAAAAAAACACAATGGTTCAACAGGTTACAAGAGGAATAAAAATTGAAGTTAAACAAAATTTTGAAGGTACTTTTTACAAGAACCATAAAATTCATTTTGCATTCGGCTATGTTGTAACTATTGAGAACAGAAGTAAAGATACTGTTCAATTAAACTCCAGACACTGGACAATTTTAGATTCATTAAATAAAAATGAAAATGTAGATGGTGAAGGAGTCATTGGCAAAAAACCTGTCCTCAATCCTGGAGATACACATGTTTACAATTCTGGATGTTTATTATTATCTCCTTTTGGATCCATGAAAGGTCATTACAAGATGATTGATCTAGCTACAACAAGAAAATTTAATGTAACTATACCATCTTTTAAACTAAGTGCTCCTTTTGCTCTTAATTAGTTTCCTTTAGTTTTTTTATGTTTAACTTTGAAGTAATATTATTAATTCAATAAATATTTTTAGATGAGTAAAGGATTTTTTAAAGTTCCCTTAGCAATTAATGAACCTGTAAGATCATACGAACCAGGCTCAAAACACAAAAATGAAGTTATAGATTGTTACAATAAAATGTTTAATAGCAACATTGATATACCATTTTATATCAATGGAAAAAATATCATAACCAGTAATTACAAACTGATTTCACCACCTCACGATCACAAACATATAGTTGGAAAATATTTTCTAGCTGAAAAAACTCACGTTGATCAAGCTATCAGCGGGTGTTTATCTGCTCGAAAAAAATGGGCTAATCTTCCATGGGAACAAAGGTCAGCAATTTTTCTAAAAGCTGCAGAATTAATCGCTGGACCATATAGATCAAAAATTAATGCAGCAACAATGATCGCCCAATCTAAAACTATTCATCAAGCAGAAATAGATGCTTCATGTGAATTTATAGACTTTTTAAGATTTAATGTTCAATTTGTAACTGACATTTATAGCAATCAGCCTGAGAGTACATCAGACTTTTGGAACAGAGTTGAGTATAGACCTTTAGAAGGTTTTGTATATGCTGTTACCCCATTTAATTTCACAGCTATTGCTGGTAATCTTCCAGCATGTATGGCAATGCTAGGAAATGTTGTAGTATGGAAACCTAGTGACAGTCAAATTTATTCAGCCAAAATAATAATGGATGTGTTTAAAGAAGCTGGTGTTCCTGATGGAGTGATTAATGTTGTTTTTGGCGATCCAGAAATGATTACAAAAACAGTATTAAGTAGTCCAGATTTTAGTGGACTTCATTTTACTGGGTCTACCAACATATTCAAAAAGCTTTGGAAAAATATAGGAGAAAATATTTCTAACTATAAAACATATCCAAAAATTGTTGGAGAAACAGGTGGCAAGGATTTTATAGTTGCACATAAAAGTGCAATTCCTGCTCAAGTCTCAACAGCAATTGTTAGAGGTGCTTTTGAATTTCAAGGACAAAAATGTAGTGCTGCATCAAGAAGTTATGTATCAGAGTCTTTGTGGACTGAAGTTAAAAGTAATCTTATTTCAGATTTAAATTCCATAACAATGGGGTCACCTGCTGATACTAATAATTTTGTAACTGCAGTAATTCATGAAAATTCGTTTGATAAAATTGCAAAATATATAGATGATGCTAAAAATGATTCAGAAACTGAAATTATTGCTGGCGGAAAGTATGACAAATCAAAAGGATATTTTGTAGAACCTACTGTAATAGTCACCTCAAATCCAAATTACAAAACTATGCATGAGGAGATTTTTGGACCTGTAATGACTATTTATATTTTTAAAGACGATGAATTTGATAAAACTTTAAATTTAGTTGATTCAACTAGTGAGTATGCTCTGACTGGAGCTATTTTAGCGACTGACAGATATGCAATCGACAACGCCACTAAAATCTTACAAAACTGTGCAGGTAATTTTTATATAAATGATAAACCAACCGGTGCAGTTGTTGGACAACAACCATTTGGTGGAGCTAGAGGCTCAGGAACAAATGATAAAGCTGGAAGCGTTCTTAATTTATTAAGATGGGTATCTCCAAGATTAATTAAAGAAACTTTTGTAACTCCTACAGATTACAGGTATCCTTTTTTAGGCAATTAATTAAAGTCTTGAAATGAGTTAACTACACCAAGCTGTGAATTAATTGCATTATTATTTGAATCAACTACAATTGCTACAATTGCTAAGTTTTCTACAACAAAATCAGGGTTTATTTGGACATTAAAATTAAATTTATAATCGTTTAATGGTTGTATAATATCTAATGCATTTCCTGAAATATTTGTTATAGATTTTCGTAAAACATCTTGATGAGAATAATTTTCTATAGGGTTACCTAGATTATAAAAGTAGCTGTCTTCTACATAATTAAAATAATTAGATTGATCATAAATTAAATTACTTTCTACCAAGTATATAACTAACTTATGATTGACGAGTTCAACATTAGAAACAATCCTTAAATCAACTCCTAATTCAATATTTTCTAGAGTTGAATTAATAGAGATAGCCACATCATTTTCTTCACTTAAAAGACTATTCACATCTGAAATTTGATATGGATCTAACCATGAAATTGTTCTGTTTAATCTAGCTGATGGGAAACCACTAATACCTAATTCAGATCTAAGGTCTGATTCTTGATCAATGGTAAGTTCATCATTATTATGAATTCCAACGGAAATTATATTATCATATACCTCTTTTAGCTCATAAATTGCATGTGCAACAGGTGGACAATAACCACACCAGGTTCCTGTATAGTCTTCAACAACAACTTTATTTATTGGCTCCACTATATTAAACACTAATAAATCTGTACTGTAAATTTGTGAATCAATTGTATAATCAGCATACACTTCATGATTACCTAACTCATCATAACTAATTGTATTTCCATTTATTAATTGGTTATCTACTATGAAGCTAGTGCTTGATGTAATATTATTTCCTTCAGAATCTATCATATTAAAAGAAATAAGCTGATCCTTCAGATAAGATGACTCAACATTTAGGCCAGGTAATAAGGTGTGCTGTTGGGCTGGTAAATCATTAAAGGATTCTGGTTTACTACAACTGTAAATGAGAATAAAAATAAGTGTGTAGACTAAAGGGGGTCTCATAATTTTTATAAATTTATTGTTTGTGAAATTAAGCATATATTTTCAATTTTCTTTCTTTATTAAAAAAACAGAGTATATTTACAAAAACCCAAAACAATGAAAAAATTATTTACTTCAATAGCTTTTATTTATTCAATTTCTGTAAATTCTCAATCGACTTTACCCAATATTTCTTTAAATTCTTTGGATGGAAATGAGATAAATATACAAGCAATTTCTGATAATGATAAAATTGCTGTAGTATCTCTGTGGGCAACTTGGTGTGTACCCTGTATAAAAGAATTAGATGCAATTAGTGAATACTATGAAGAATGGAAAGAAGAAGTAAATTTTGATTTATACGCTATTTCTACAGACGATAGTAGAACAATTAAACGAGTTAATGCAATGGTCAACGGAAAAGGTTGGGAATACACTATTCTTTTAGATTCTAATAATGAACTACAAAGAGCTTTAGGAGCTTCAACTATTCCATTAACATTAATAGTTAAAAATAATAAAATCGTGTATAGACACTCTGGCTATAGTGCTGGAGTTGAATTTGAGTTATTTGACAAAATAAAAGAATTAAAATAATTATATGAACAAAATATTATTCTTTATTAGCCTAATATTTTCGCTAACAACAGTTTCACAAAATAATGAAAACATTTTTGGTAGTTTCGAGAGTAATTCTCAACTATTGCAGGATGATAACACTTTAAATTTCACTTCTCCAGATGATAATTTTAGAGCAAANAATTATTTCCAATTAAATTATAATATAGGCAATATCTCTACCGGAATTCAATNTGAAAGTTATCTACCAAGTGCAATGCTTGGCTATTATCCACAGTATAACGGTGAAAATGGAATTGCATCTTATTTCATGAACATTAAGAGAAATAAATTTGATATTACTTTGGGCTATTTTTATGGGCAGTTTGGTAACGGATTAATTTTTAGATCATGGGAAAATAGACAGCTAGGAATAAATAATGCTATCAAAGGAATAAAATTTAAATATAAGTTTTCTGAAAGCTTTAATCTTACTACCATTTATGGACAACAAAGAAATGGCTTTGAGTTAAATGAGTCCACTATAAAAGGGGTCGACTCAAACTTAAATTTAAACAAGTTTTTAAATTTTGAAAAAACAGATTTAACAATTGGCGCAAGTTATGTAGGCAGATATCAAAATAATTCTACTAATGACTTAATTCCTGCTAATGTAAAATCTCTTGGTGCAAGAGTTGATCTATACTCTGGTAGGTTTAGCTTAAACCTTGAGGGAATCATTAAGGATTCTGATGTGATAGCTAATGAGGGTGTAATTTTATCTAATAAATTATATGATGGAACTGCTTTACAACTTGATTTGGGATACTCAAAAAAAGGTTTAGGACTAAATACTACGTTTAGAAGATTAGAAAATTTCAATTTTTATAGCGATAGATTGGCAGAAGGAAATATCTATAATCAACAAACTATTAGTTACACTCCTGCTTTAACAAAACAACAAGACTATTTACTTACAAATATTTACGTTTATAGTGCTCAACCCAGGCTAGTAATTAATGCATTAGAAAATAGATCTGGTGAAGTTGGTTCACAAACAGATTTTTACTACACATTTAAAAAAGACAGTTTTCTTGGAAAATACAAATCTAAAATTGCAGTAAACTTTTCGTATTGGGCTGCAATAGAATCAAATTTCAATCAAGATCAATCTTATGACGTAGAATTTATTGGTGATGGTAATAGATATTACAGAGATTTTAATTTCGAATTAAAAAATAGATGGAATAATAAATTTAATACTACTATAACAATGTTGGATGTTATAATAGATAAAGGTGTTGCACTTGGAGGTCCTTTAGGGGTTCAAGGAGATATAAAGGCAAAAGTAGGAGTTATTGAAGGAACGTATAGATATGAAAATGGAAAATCATCCAGGGCAGTTATTCAACATTTATGGACGAAAGATGATAAAAAAAATTGGGCTGGTTTGGTTTATGAATACAACTTTTCTACAAGTCTAAATGTTTTTATTGCAGACGGATGGAACTACGGGGGAGCTGATAAAATTCATTATTACAACTTTGGAGGAAGTTATTCGAAAGACAACATGAGACTTAGCTTAAATTATGGTAGACAAAGAGGAGGATTAATATGTGTAGGAGGAGTTTGCCGATATGTTCCTGAAAATACAGGCTTAAACCTAAATTTAAACCTGGTTTTTTAAATTTTAATTTTGAGAATATCTGTATCTTAATCTGAATGAATTGCCGTCTTGAATTCCATTTTCATCAGCTAAATAAAATTTAAAAGCATATTCAACTGCTGTATTTCCGTCACCCGCGTCCATGTTGAAAAAATGATCTCCTGAAGATGGTTGGGTTTGTCCAGGCTCTATATTAACGTTAGGCATAGAAGGACTAGTTGGATAAGATGTTCCTGTAGAAACACCAAAATAACATTCTCCAAAACAAAGTTCCATCATAGAGCCGTCAGTACCACTAATGTTTTCAACTTCAATTCTCACCCCAATTGTTTCAGCTGAAGTATTTCTGACATTAAAACCAAGAGATGCATCAGGATATTCTATGGTAGAAAATTCTAAAAGTTGATTATCAACAAAAGTATTACCATCTAAATCCTCAACACTAAATGTTAATTCTGGAGAAATTGGATCTTCAGGGCCAGATTCATCTTTTGAGCAAGAAAAAATAAATAAAAATAAGATTATTAAAGATAAAATTAATTTAAAAGTGGTTTTCATATATAATTTTTTTTGGGGTTTAATAAACCAAAGTTAATTAATTTTACCTACATTAGAGTTTGAAATTTTTCTTTTAACTATAATTTAAAAAAAATGTCAAATAAAACCCCAATTATTTTAGTCATTATTTTCTTTATTTCGAGTTTTCTTCCAGCGCAAACTATTGTGTCAACTAATCCTGAAAATAAAAAAGTGATTTTAGAAGAATACACTGGTATTCATTGTACTTATTGTCCTGATGGCCACGAGATTGCACAATCTCTAAAAGATGCTAATCCAGATAATTTTTTTATAATAAATATCCACACAGGTGGATATGCAACTCCAAGCTCTGGTGAACCTGATTTCAGAACTAGTTTTGGAGATGCTATCGCAGCTCAATCAAACTTAACTGGATACCCATCTGGTTCTGTTAATAGACAGTATTTTTCCAGCCTTTCTATGAATGGAGGAACTGCAATGGGAAGAGGTAGCTGGAGTTCAGCTACTTCACAAGTTTTAAATCAAAGTGCTTACGTAAATTTAGGAGTTGAAGCATCCATTAATGTACAAAACAATGAGCTAACTGTTCACGTTGAAGGTTATTACACTGCAGATAGCCCTGAATCAACAAATTTACTTAATATAGCTCTTCTTCAAAATAATACACTTGGCCCTCAAACAGGTGGTGGAATGGGCAGTAATTACAACCATATGCATAGGTTAGTGCACATGATAACTGGACAGTGGGGGTTTGAAATATCAACTACAAGTTCAGGAAGCTTTGTTGATGAAACTTTTACATATACAATCCCTTCAGATTACAACGGGGTTGATGTAAATTTATCTGAACTTAATGTAATTGCATTCATTTCAGAAACACAGCAAAACATTATAAGTGGAGCAGAATACACACCAACTTTTGATGGCTTAGAATATTCAAATGATGCAGCTATTTTAGGAATTGAAGAAAACTTAAATGGTAATTGTGGAGATAGTGCCTCTCCTATAGTAGTAATTCAAAACAGTGGTTACGATAATCTTACTAATTTTTCAATTGAGTATTCAATTAATAACGGAAATACTCAATCTCATAATTGGTCAGGATCCTTAGGATCTTTAGCCTCAACATCTATAGAACTTCCTGCAATCAATTATAGTCCATCTGATACTAACAGTATAAATATTACTATTTCTGATGATGATAACAACCAAAATAATTCAAACGACTTTTATTTTAATCAATCTAGTAGTTATGATACCGCTATTGTAACTCTAAACTTAGTTACTGACAATTATGCATCCGAAACTTCATGGCAATTAACAGACTCATCTGGCTA
>JGI20158J14315_10001213_pt1 | contig 19009 bp, 19 predicted proteins | sample COG_08_FD_14315 | JGI IMG/M metagenome (IMG submission 14315)
TTATATAAGGAACTTTTTGTCTTGATAATGCAATTACACTTGGAGTGTTATGGCTTTTTAAAGCTATCTCCCAACACTCTAAAGTTTCGTTGATATCCGCAGGTCTAAAAACATTTAAATTTGGAATAGCTCTGAGTCCTGTAAGTTGCTCTATAGGTTGGTGGGTAGGACCATCTTCTCCTAAACCAATAGAGTCGTGTGAAAAAATATATATAACCTTTAGACCCATTAATGCCGATAATCTAATAGAAGGTTTACAATAATCAGAAAAAATTAAAAATGTTCCACCATAAGGTATTAATCCTCCATAAAGAGCCAACCCATTCATGACCGCAGCCATTCCATGCTCTCTCACTCCATAATGAATATAATTACCATCAAAATTTTTAGAATTAATAATTTTAGAATTATTGGTTTTTGTATTGTTGGAACCACTTAAGTCTGCAGAACCACCAATAAGTTGCGGTAGTATGGCAGAGATACTTTCAATAGCTGCCATCGAGCATTGTCGAGTAGCTAGGCTTGGTTTAGACTCAAAATATTTTGTTTTTTCTTTTTCAATTAAGTTTTCTAAATTTCTCAAATCAGAACTTAAATAATCTTTTTCTAAATCACTTTTGATTTTAGAACTTTTTTTATTAATTGTTTCTTGCCATTTCTTCTCTAGCAGCCCACCTTTATCACCAATGTTTCTCCATTCATCTAATATTTCCTGTGGAATTTCGAATGGTTCATTATTCCATTTAAGTTTTTTTCTTACCAATGCAATTTCTTCATCACCCAAAGGAGAACCATGCGAGGAGGCTTTGCCAGATTTATTTGGCGACCCAAATCCTATTATAGTTTTGCAAGATATAATTGTAGGTTTATTAGATTTTGAAGCTTTTGTAATTGCTTTAGAAATTTGTTTTTCATTATGACCATTAATTTCTAAAAAATTCCAACCATAAGACTCAAATCTTTTTTTATAATTGTCTGAAACACTTAATGAAGTTGAACCATCAATTGAAATTTTATTATTATCAAAAAAAACAATTAAGTTTTTTAGTTTAAGATGGCCAGCTAAACTCATTGCTTCATGACTAATACCTTCCATTAGATCTCCGTCACTCGCAATTACATAGGTTTTATTGTTAATTGCTGTTGAACCAAATTTTTTTCTATAGATTTCTTCGGCTATTGCCATCCCGACAGCATTACCTAAACCTTGTCCCAATGGACCAGTTGTGGTTTCGATACCTGTGCCAGATTTATATTCCGGATGACCTGCACAAATTGAGTTTAGTTGTCTAAATTTTTTTATATCATCAATTGAAATACTTTTATAACCACAGAGATAAAGAAGAGAGTAAAGTAACATTGAGCCATGTCCTGCTGATAAAATAAATCTATCTCTATTAATCCAATTAGGATTTTTTGGATTAAACCTCAGGTGGTATTTAAATAAAACAGTTGCGACATCCGCCATACCCATCGGCATGCCCGGATGACCCGAATTTGCCTTTTGCACAGCATCAATTGATAAAAATCTAATTGCGTTTGATAATTGGTTAAATTTTACACTCACTTTCAATTACCTATATAGACTTAAACTCTCTATATCAATAATATGCTATAAAACTTTATGAGTAATTTTGAAAAGAAACAGCAAAATTTAAACGAGCTTATTGATAAATTAAATTCTATATCTCTAAGTTATTCACAGCCAAATTATGAACTTGAAAAAATTAAAACTGAAAAAAATGAATTAGCTAGTCAAAAAATAGAAATTGAAAAACAAAACCAAGAGCTAATGAGAGAACATAAATATCTCAAAGAAAAAATAAAAAATTTACAACTAGAAGTTAGCAAGAAATCAGAATTTGAAGAAAGATTTAACCAAGATATTGAGGAATTAAGCCAGGAAACTGAAAGCTTAGTAAGTGAAATTGACAAATGGCAAATGTAAATATTAAATTTAATAATAAAGATTACCTTCTGTCATGTGACGATGGACAAGAAGAGTCATTAAAAAAGCTAACTAAATTTTTGGATAAAAAATATTCAGAATTAAAAGATAAGCTAGGCAACATTGGAGAGAATAAACTTTTATTAATTACAACAATACAGCTAATCGATGAATATTTTGATTTAAAGCAAAAAGTTACAAACCAAAAAAATAAATTAGATGAAATATCTAATAAATTTAAAGAAATAAAATCCTTAGCAATTAAATACAAAGGAAACAAAGATATTGAAATAAAAAAATTAAATGATGAATTAGATAGCTTTAAAAAGACAATTGATAAAAATAATTCTTTGTACGAGTCTATGCTTGATAAAACAACTCAATCATTGGAAAAAATAATTTCTAATACAGAGTCACTGTCTAAAGTACAGTAGATGAGTCAAAAAAAAATAATTAGAAAGAAATATTATCAGCTAAGAAAAAAAAATTACTATGAAATTGATCGTAAATTTTTTTCTCCATTATTTAGATTAATTAAGTCGAACTTTAAAAAAAAAGATTTAAGGGTAGCTTTATACTATCCCTTAAATTATGAATTAAATGTTCTAAAATTTTTAGAAAATGATTTCATGAAAAATAAAAAAGTTTTTTTGCCGGTAATTGAAAGAAAAAATTATATGAATTTTTATTCATGGGAAAAAAGCCAAGCCTTGTTCGTAAATCAATTTGGAATACCAGAACCAAATAAAAAAAAAAAATATATACCGAATTTTATGCTAATTCCAATTTTAGCTTTTGATAAGTACAAATATAGACTGGGTTATGGAAAAGGATTTTACGATCGATACTTAAACAAATATTTAAAAAAATTTAAAAATATTGTAACTGTAGGAGTTGCTTTTTCATTTCAAAAACATCATAAGCTACCAAGAGACATAAATGATGTTAAGCTTGATTATATTTTAACAGAAAAAGGTATTTATTAATGAAAATATTAATTTTAGGTGATGTTATGGGATCTTCAGGAAGAGAAGCCATAAATAAAAAACTTCCGAATATAATAAAAAAATACAAAACAGATTTTATTATTGTTAATGGCGAAAATGCCGCTAATGATGGAAGAGGTATAACTAAAGATATAGCAGAAGAATTTTTTGCAAAGGGCGTTGATGTAATCACTTCTGGTAACCATATTTGGGATAAAGAAGAAACAACAAATTACATTGATATAGAAAACAGATTATTAAGACCTTCAAACTTGGCAGAAGGCTCTCCCGGAAGAGGCTATGAGACGTATTTTACAAAAGATAAAAAATTTAGAGTTGGTGTAATAAATCTAATGGGAAATGTTTTCATGAGAAAAACAGAAGATGTATTTCAAGAGGCAAAAAAAATAAGCAAAAAAATGATTTTAAAAAAAGATGTAGATTTTATCGTGGTAGATTTTCATGGCGAGATAACCAGTGAAAAAATGGCTGCAGGACATTTTTTTGATGGTCAAGCAACATGTGTTGTTGGAACTCACACACATGTACCAACAGCTGACACAAGAATTTTAGATAATGGAACAGCGTATCAAACTGACATCGGAATGTGTGGTGATTATAATTCTGTTATTGGAATGAACAAAGAAAATTCTATAAAAAAATTCCTCAAGGATAAAGAAGCTGTAAAACATTTTCCCGCAGAAGGAGAGGGAACTTTATCAGGAATAATTGTTGAAACAAACATTGAGACGGGCTTAGCTAAAAAAGTTACTCGTTTAATTGATGGTGGGAGTTTAATCAATTAATTATGGCAGGACATTCTCATTGGGCTGGAATTAAACACAAAAAAGGGAGAGCAGATAAAGAAAGGTCAAAAATATTTTCGAAACTTTCCAGAGAAATAACAGTTGCAGCTAAACTAGGAGATAAAGATCCGGATATGAACCCTAGGTTAAGAACAGCCATTCAAGCAGCAAAACAAGCTAACATGCCAAAAGATAATATTTCTAGAGCTATAAGCAAATCAGAAATGAGTGACGATAAAAATTATGAAAGTTTAAGATACGAGGGATTTGGACCATCTAATGTTGCTTTAATAATTGAAACTCTAACTGATAATAAAAATAGGTCTGCATCAAGTATTAGAACCGTATTACAAAAAAAAGGAGGAAGATTAGGAGAATCAGGTTCAACAACTCATATGTTTTCTAATTGTGGTATTATTCATGTAGAAAAAAAAAAGATTAAGGAAGAAGAAATATTTGAAATTTCAATTAATGCTGGAGCAAAAGATTGTATTAGTTTAGATGAAATTTTTGAGATAATAACTGAAAAAGAGGACTTTTATAAAATTAAAACTGAATTAGAAAAAAAAATTGAAAGTTTTAATTATTCTTCAATAGAATGGAGACCTTTAAACTATATAGATCTTAATAAAGATCAAAGCGAGCAAGTTGTTGAAGTTTTAACTGCATTAGAAGAATTAGACGATGTTCAAAATATTTTTACTAATGCTAATTTAAAGAGTTTACAATTATGAAAATTATTGGAATTGATCCTGGATTAAGTGGTGCGATTGCTGTGTTAGAAAATAATAAAGTTTTAAATATATTTGATATGCCGATTATGTCTGAGGGGAAAAAAAACAAAAGACAGTTAAATAGCGCTCTACTCGTTAACTTAATTAAAGAGAACATCGCCTCTAACGAGGACGTATCTGTTGTTGTAGAACAAGTTAATGCAATGCCTGGCCAGGGAGTTACTAGCATGTTTAATTTTGGTCAAACTTTTGGTGCTATTAAGGGAGTTTGTGCTGCGTTAGAACTGCCAATTTTTTTTGTTAGACCTTCAAAATGGAAAAAGCACTTTGAATTAATTAACTCTTCAAAAGATTCAAGTAGGACAAAAGCTATAGAAATGTACCCAAAACTGTCAAATCAGCTTTCAAAAAAAAAAGATGTTAATAAATCTGATGCAATTTTAATCGCTAGATTTTTTAGTGAAACAAGATTAACTGAAGAAAATTAAACCTAAAATCATTATAAGCGCCAAATTCATGACACATTCTAAAAGTAATCAAACCTAATGGAACAAGACATAGCAGCTCAAGTTGTTGGATTAGGTGGTGCAACAGATTTCTCTTTGTGGAAACTCTTTTTAAGAGCTGATTTTGTAGTTAAGTTTGTAATAATTTTATTAATAGCATGTTCAATTTTTTCTTGGGCACTAATCTTTAATAAGTTTAAACTGTTTAAAAATATCAATAGTTCAATTGAAGACTTTGAAAAAAAATTCTGGAAGGCTAAATCTGCAGAAAGCTTTAGTAACAGCTTACCTGCTAACTCAAACGATCCAGCAATACTTATTTTTAAATCTGCTATGGCAGAATTAATCAAAACTAAAAGACAATCATCTGCAGTTCAGGCGGCAAGGGTAGGTAGAATTTTAGAAATTGCTTCCGACACAGAGATGAAAAAAGTTGAGAAAAATTTTACATTTTTAGCAACAGTTGGTTCTACCGCCCCTTTTATTGGACTGTTTGGCACAGTTTGGGGAATAATGAATTCTTTTCAATCAATAGCAATATCTAGAAATACTAGTCTAGCCATTGTTGCGCCGGGAATCGCAGAGGCATTATTCGCAACTGCTTTAGGATTGTTGGCAGCTATACCAGCTGTAGTAGCCTATAATAAATTTAACAACGATTCTCAAAAATATTTCTCTAGAATAGAAAATTTTTCTAAAAGATTTTTATCAATTATTTAATAATGGCTTTTAATTTTAATCGCTCAAGAAAAGAACCAATGAGTGAAATAAATGTGACACCATTTGTAGATGTCATGTTGGTTCTTCTAATCATTTTTATGGTAACAGCCCCATTATTAACTGTTGGCGTGCAAGTTGATTTACCTGAGTCAGCAGCAGACTCACTACCAGATGATCAAGAGCCGTTGACTCTAAGTATTAACTCTAAAGGCGAAATTTATATTCAAGAACATCAAGTCACTTATCAAAAAATGATACCCAAACTATTAGCTATTGCAAAAAACAGAACAGACACAAGAATTTATGTAAGAGGAGATAAAAATATAAATTATGGAAGAGTTTTAGAAGTTATGGGAACGCTATCTGGGGCAGGTTTTTCTAAAGTAGCTTTAATATCTGAGCCTTATAAAAATTAGAATGAATTATGATAAGAAGTTTAATTTACTCAATCACTTTTCACTCCGTATTAGTATTGCTAACTGTTTTAAGTTTACCATTCATGCTTAGAGAGCCTATAGACCTTCCTCCAATAGTCTCAGTGGAGCTAATTCAAATTTCAGATAAAACCAGCATTCCATACGCTCCAAAAGCAAGAAAAATTATTGAAGAAACTAAAAAAAAAGAGGAAGAAAGATTGGTATCAGAACAAGCGCCTCCAGCTGCTAAGGCAAAAGAAAAACCAGATCGTATCCCACTTCCGAATGAGATGAAAGAGGATAAACAGATAGTTAAAAAAAAACAAAATCCTGAAGAAATAAAACCTGAAATTAGACAATCATCAGAATTTGAAAAAAAGGAAATAGTAGACACTAACGAAATTGCTGCATTAATTGATAAAGCAAAAGAAGAGGAGGCAGTCAAACAAACAAAAACAGACAAAATAACTCAAAGCACTCAAAAGAACTCATTTGCTACTGGCCTAACGCTCTCCCAAGAAGATGCCTTGAGAGCTCAAATATTTGGTTGTTGGAGCGTTCCTTTAGGACTACCATATGATGAAAATTTACTTGTAAGAATTAAACTGCAATTAAAAAAAGACGGGACAATAATGAAATCTGAGATATTAGACCATCAAAGAATGAACAAACCGGGTCAAAAATTTTATAAAGTTTTAGCGGAAAGTGCGTTAAGAGCAGTAAGATTATGTCAGCCTCTTAAAGTGCCACCAACTGGCTATGATAAATGGAAAAATTTACAATTAAACTTTAATCCAACAGAAATGTTAAAAGGTTAAAATGAAAAAAATTCTTTTAGTTTTTATATTAAATATTTTTTTGTTTAATAAATCTTTTGCCTTAATAGAAATTGATATTACCAGAGGTAATTTAGATCCTTTACCAATAGCAGTTTCTCCTCTTTATGTAGATATTAAATCTGAAAATTATGAAGGAATAAAAATTAAGGAGCTCGGTGAAGATATTTCAAAAATAATTGAAGATAATTTTAAATCAACAGGACTGTTCAACCCTCTAAAAAAAGAAGCATTTGTTCAAAAACCAGATATTGCACATTTAAAACCAAGATTTGAAGATTGGAGATTAATAAAAGCTCAAGCCTTAGTCACAGGTAAGCTTTTAGTGATTAATGGAAAATTGAAAGTTGAGTTTAGACTCTGGGATTTAGCGGCCGCTAAAGAAATGACTGCTTTAGCATTCACAACCACACCATCAAATTGGAGAAGAGTAGCTCATATTATTTCTGATAAAATTTATGAAAGGCTGACTGGTGAAGAAGGATATTTCGATACAAGAATAATTTATGTTGCAGAGAGCGGCCCAAAAGAACAAAGAGTAAAAAAACTAGCAATTATGGATCAAGATGGAGCTAATACAAAATATTTAACTTTAGGCAATGAATTAGTTTTAACTCCAAGATTTAATCCAACAAATCAAATGGTTACTTACATGTCTTATTTTAGAAATATGCCTAGAGTTTATTTATTAGATATAGAAACCGGCACACAAGAAGTAGTTGGAAATTTTCCAGGAATGACTTTTGCACCAAGATTTTCCCCCGATGGGAAAAAAATTGTGATGAGTTTTGCTAAAGATGGTAACTCAGATATTTATACGATGGATATTGACTCAAGAGTAGTTGAAAGAATAACCAATCATTCATCTATTGACACATCTCCATCATTTTCTCCAGATGGGAAATTTATTGCATTTAACTCTGATAGAAGTGGTTTACAACAAATTTATGTTATGAGAAGTGACGGAAGCGGAGTTAAAAGAATTACATTTGGAAATGGTATATATGGAACACCTGTTTGGTCACCAAGAGGAGATTTAATTGCGTTTACAAAAATGCGAAAGGGTAGATTTTATATTGGCGTTATGAGAACAGATGGAAGCGGTGAGAGATTGTTAACCGAAAATTACTATCAAGAGGCTCCATCATGGTCACCTAATGGAAGAGTTTTGGTGTTCTATAGAGAGACAAAGTCAGGCTCAAAAGGAGAGGGTTTCACAGCTAAATTATGGTCAATAGATATTACTGGATACAACGAAAGAAGGCTTAAAACTGAAACTGACGCCTCAGACCCATCTTGGTCTTCACTTTTATCAAAATAAGCAATGAATCAGAGTAAAATAGACTTGAATAACACTTAATAATTTGAAATAAACACTTCACTAACCTAGGGGAAAAAAATGATATTTAATAAGAATTTAAAAAATATATTACTAGTAATATTTGCCACTTTAATTTTAAGCGCTTGTTCGACTGCAAAAAAATCAGGCAATGCTGATGGAGATGTATATACTGGAAAAGAAACAGTAGAATATTTAGCTTCGGGTGTTCCTGACAGAGTTTTCTTTGCAACAAATAAGTCTTCTTTAACAACAGCTGCTAGAGAAACTTTAAGAAAACAAGCTACGTACTTGAGAAAGAATAAAAATCTTAACGTAACAATCGAAGGTCACGCAGATGAAAGGGGTACTAGAGAGTACAACTTAGCATTAGGAGAAAGAAGAGCTAACGCTGCCAGAGATTACTTAATGACTTATGGAATTTCTGGAAACAGAATTGCTGTTATTAGCTACGGTAAAGAAAAACCTGTTAACCCAGCTGGTACTCCATTAGCTTGGTCTCAAAACAGAAGATCTGTTACAGTTAAAGTAAACTAATAAAATTTTAACTAATAATAAGACCCCTTAAATTCAGTTTAAGGGGTCTTTTTTTTGCCATTTTATCAAACTAAAATTAACTCATGTTAAGTAAATTAAAATTTTGTAAAATTTCAACAATAATAATTTTTTTATTTCTAACAAATTATGTCTTCGCAGAAGAAGACGATATAAATTTAAAAGCGATCTCAGATCAAATGCAAGTTATTACAAATGATCTTAAAACATTAGAAAAAGCTGTTTATCAAAAGTCGGATGTTGTTAGATCAAAATCTTCGAATTCTATAACTTCAGATGGCCTCAATGAGGATATAATGACTAAACATCTTTTAAAATTAAATGAAATAGAAGATCAATTTAGAGAGCTTACAAATAAATTTGAAGAAGTTAATTTTAAATTAGATAAACTTTCAACGCGTGTAACAAAAATTCAATCTGATGCACAACTGAGATTTTCTGATTTAGAGAATGACAAAACAGATACAACGGCAAAAAATCAAAAAGAACTTCCAGGCTCAGCTAAACCGCAAGACTTTGGCGCCGCTCCAGCTTACCAAACAAATAATTTGCCTCAAGAACAATCAATTAATTCAGTTGAAACGGCAAAAACAGTTATCGCAGAAGAACCTGAGCCAAGAGAGTCATTGCTCCCAAACAAGCCTTCAGAGGAACAATATGAATTTGCAGTTAGTTTTATGAAAATAGGCGATTACGAAACTGCTGAATTTGCCCTAAAAGAATTTATTGATAAAAATAAAGATCACGATTTGGCTGGTAGCGCACAATATTGGTATGGTGAAACTTTTAGAATTAGACAACTGTATTCAGATGCGGCCACAGCCTATCTTGATGGATATCAAAACTATCCAAAAAGCAATAAAGCTCCAGATAATCTTTTAAAGCTAGGAATTACAATGGTTCAACTTGGCGAAAAAGAACAAGGATGTAAAATGATTTCTGGTATCAAAAAAGAATATCCAAAAGCTACCAAGTCTGTGTTACAAAAAGCTCAGTATGAGCAAAAAAAATTCAAGTGTAAGTCTTAAAAACGGTTTTAAGGATTATAAAGACTTATCTAATGTATTTTTAAATTTTACAAACAAACTAAATACCTTAAAAAAAAATAAATATGTAGTCGCAGTATCTGGAGGCCCAGATAGCCTGGCACTCGTGGCTTTGACAAAAGCTTATAACTTTTTTCAAAAAACCAGTTTTTACTATGTATTAATAGACCACGGCATTAGAAAAAACTCTAATCAGGAGGCTCAAAAAGTAAAAAAACTTCTAAAAAAAAAAGACATTAATCTAAAAATTTTTTTAAATAAAAAAAAAATTATAAAAAATATTCAAGCAGAAGCTAGAAATACACGATACGATATTCTTACGAGCTATTGTAAAAAAAATAGAGTAAAATTTCTTCTTACTGCACATAATTTAGAAGACCAGGTTGAAACTTTCCTCATGAGACTTTCCAGAGGTAGCGGATTAAAAGGTTTATCTGCAATGAAACCTCTTAGTAAAATAAATAATCAGGTCAGTTTATTCAGACCTTTGTTAGACACCAAAAAGAAGTATCTAACTAAAATTTCCAAAGATGTGTTTGGCACATATTTTAAAGATCCATCAAACAAAAATGAAAAATATTTGAGAACTAAAGTTAGGAATTTAAAAAAACCTCTTGAAAATAGCGGTATAAAATACGATCAAATTTTTAGATCTATTCAAAACTTATCTTTGAGCAAAAAGACTTTAGATGAGTATTTAAATAAAATTTTTAAGAAATTAATCATAAAATTTAATAAGGAAATTTCAATAAATTTTGATGAATATAAAAATCTAAGCAAGGACACCAAAATAGCTATAATTAATGAATCAATAAAAAAATTAAAAAAAAACTATTATGATTTGCGGTCAAAAAAAGTAGGTAATTTAATTAACAATATAGAAAAAAGAGATTTTAAGAAGGCTACTCTTGGAGGATGTATTTTTTTTAAAAAAGGGAAAAATTTGTGTTTGAAAGATGAAAAACCTTGAGGTTTTCACGTAAATTTGTAGCTTTTTGTCGTATTTACACCTCATTAAATGTTAAAATATACTTGTTTAATAAAAATTAATGATTATTTGGTGATTAGATGAATATTAAAAATTTAATAATGTGGGGCATAATAGTCTTACTTTCAGTAGGGTTATTTAATATGTTTCAAGACCCTAATAAAGTTAATACTGAAAGAAACTCATTAGCATTTTCAAATTTCTTAAATGAAGTGGACGAAGGAAGAGTAGTCGAGGTCCAAATTCAAGGAAACAATATCTCAGGCGTTTTAGCAGATGGAAAAACATTTAAAACTTACTCTCCAAATTATCCAGAATTAGTAGATAAGCTATCCTCTAAAGGCGTAAGTATTGTAGCGACACCTAAAGAAGACAAGATGCCATCATTATTAGGCATTCTATTGTCATGGTTTCCAATGTTATTGCTGATCGGTGTGTGGATATTTTTTATGCGTCAGATGCAAGGCGGCAAAGGTGGAGCAATGGGATTTGGAAGATCAAAAGCTAAATTATTAAATGAAGCACAAGGAAAGGTTACTTTTAATGATGTGGCAGGCGTTGAGGAAGCTAAAGAGGAAGTCGAAGAAATCGTTGAATTTTTAAAAGATCCAAAAAAATTTAGTAGGTTAGGTGGAAAAATTCCAAAGGGCGCACTTTTAATTGGTCCTCCAGGGACAGGTAAAACTTTATTAGCTAAAGCCATAGCCGGTGAAGCTAATGTACCATTTTTTTCTATATCAGGTTCAGACTTTGTGGAAATGTTCGTAGGAGTAGGCGCTTCTAGAGTGAGAGACATGTTTGAGCAGGGAAAAAAACACTCACCATGTATTATTTTTATAGATGAAATAGATGCAGTTGGAAGAAGTAGAGGCGCAGGATTAGGAGGAGGAAACGATGAAAGAGAACAAACTCTTAACCAACTACTTGTAGAAATGGATGGCTTCGATACCAATGAAGGAATTATTTTAATTGCCGCAACTAATAGACCCGATGTATTAGACCCAGCTTTACTAAGACCCGGAAGATTTGATAGACAGGTTGTTGTAGGGAATCCAGATATTATTGGAAGAGAAGCAATTTTAAAAGTGCACATTAAAAAAATTAGCACTGGTCCAGACGTAAAACTTAGAACAATCGCTAGGGGAACACCAGGATTTTCTGGAGCCGATTTAGCAAATTTAGTAAACGAGTCAGCTTTGTTAGCGGCTAGAAAAAACAAAAGAGTTGTAACAATGTCTGATATTGAAGAAGCAAAAGATAAAGTAATGATGGGCGCAGAAAGAAGATCTATGGTTATGTCTGAAGATGAAAAAAAACTGACTGCATACCACGAAGGTGGTCATGCCGTAGTAGCTTTAAATGAAAAAGCATCTGACCCAATTCATAAAGCAACTATAATTCCAAGAGGTAGAGCTTTAGGTATGGTTATGAGATTACCAGAGAGAGATCAATTGTCAGTTACAAGAGAAAAAATGCATGCTGATATTGCTGTAGCTATGGGCGGAAGGATTGCAGAAGAAATAATTTTTGGTCATGATAAAGTTACTTCAGGCGCATCTTCAGATATAGACATGGTAACTAAAATGGCTAAAAATATGGTTACAAAATATGGAATGAGCACAGAGCTTGGAACTATTGCATATGGTGAAAATGAAGAGGAAGTTTTTTTAGGTAGATCAGTAACTAAATCACAAAATATGTCAGAAGAAACTGCAAAAAAAATAGACTCAGAAGTAAAAAAAATTGTAGACAAAGGTTATGAAAGAGCAAGAAAAGTCTTAACAGAAAAAATTGATGATTTACATAAGTTGGCTAAAGCGCTTTTGATTTATGAAACACTTTCAGGCGATGAAATTAGAGATTTAATTCTAAAAGACATTAAACCAACTAGATCATTTAAAGATGAAAAAGAGGAAGACGGCAAAGCTTCTTCTGCTTTAGGATCTCTAGGATTAAAACCAAAGCCAGCAGTATAAGAGATATGAAAAAATATTACACTCGTGCGTGTAATTTTTTTTATGGCTCTATCTCTAAAAAGTATATTAAAAAAAAACTATCACTACCCCTATGTGGCGACACTTCAATATCTTTCAATCAAATTGAAATATTTACCAGAGAAAAAAAAAAGATAAATTCTAAGATAATTGATATTAAAAACATCAAAAAACTACCTTCACTAATAAAAAAAAAAATATCAAAAGACATTAAAAGAATTACATCTAAACGAAAATTTTTAGAAAAAAAAAACCATATGATTATGGGAGTTTTAAATATGACTCCTGATAGCTTTTCTGATGGAGGTAAATTTAACTCTTTTAAAAAAGCCAACCAAAAAATAAAAAAAATGGTAAATGCTGGGGCTGATATAATTGACATTGGAGGTGAGTCAACGCGACCTGGGTCAAAAATTATTTCCCAAAAAAAAGAACTACAAAGAGTAGAAAAAGTAATAGTTAAATTTAAAAAAAAATTTCCAAAAACTTTATTATCAATTGATACAAGAAAATCATTAGTTATGAATTTTTCAATCAACAATAAGACAGATATTGTTAATGATGTTTCATGTTTTAAATTTGATCCAAAATCTTTTGACTCTATTAAAAAAAAAAAAATATGGAAAATAATTCATCACATGCAAGGAACACCTCAAACTATGCAGATTAACCCTACTTATAATCATGTTTTATTAGATATTTATGATTTTTTTGAGGAAGAAATTAAAAAATTTAAAAATACAAAAAATAAAAAAAAATTAATATTGGATCCTGGAATAGGATTTGGAAAAAAGTTGAAACATAATTTGATGATTTTAAACAAGATTTCATTATTTCATTCACTAGGTTTTCCTGTATTAATTGGTACATCTAGAAAGAGATTTATTAATCAAATTTCTGGAAAATATGATACGAAAGAAAGAATTGGAGGAACTTTATCATCAATAATTTTCTCTTTTTCACAAGGAATTAAAGTTTTTAGAGTGCATAATGTTGAAGAAATTAAGCAAGGACTTTTGGTATTTGAAACTTTATTAAATAAATGAAAAAAAAATATTTTGGTACTGACGGAATAAGAGGCACAGTTAACATTGGAAATATCAACGGTGAAAAATTTTTTAAATTTGGTTTAGCGGCAGGAACATATTTTAAAAATCAAAAAAAAAAGAAACAAATAGCAATTATTGCCAAAGACACCCGCTTATCTGGATACACACTTGAACCAGCTTTAGTATCAGGCTTAGCCTCAGCCGGAATGCATATATTTACATTAGGACCACTACCAACAAATGGATTAGCTATGCTTACAAAAAAGATGAAAGCCAATCTCGGGATAATGATTACGGCATCCCATAATCCTTTTCATGATAATGGACTAAAGTTATTTGGACCAGATGGGTTGAAATTGTCTGATCAAATTGAAAAAAAAATTGAAAACTTAATTGATAGCAAAACTACAATTCACTTATCCGAATCAAAATCTTTGGGTAGAGTAAAAAGATTAGAAGATGGAAATGATAAATATATTCAAATTTTGAAAAATAATTTTCCGCGTGATTTCAGCTTAAAAGGTATGCGTATTGTCTTGGACTGTGCTAATGGGGCAGGATATAAATCTGCTCCAAAAATACTCTCTGAGTTAGGAGCAAAGGTTTTTTCAATCGGAGTAAAACCTAATGGTCTTAATATAAATTATAAATGCGGATCAACGTTTCCTCAAGTTTTAAGAAACTATGTAAAAAAATTTAAAGCAGATCTTGGTATTGCTCTAGACGGCGATGCAGATAGGGTAATTATGTGTGACGAGAAATCACAAATTATCGATGGCGACCAAATTATTGCTATGATTGCTAAAAGATGGAAAAAAAAAAAAATTTTAAAAGGTGGAGTAATTGGAACCTTAATGTCTAATTATGGTCTAGAAAATTTTTTTTTAAATGAAGGAATAAATTTTAAAAGGTCAAATGTTGGGGATAGATATGTGAAAGAAATGATGAAAAAATATAATTATAACCTAGGAGGGGAACAATCAGGTCACATAATTTTAGGTAAATTTGCTACCACAGGTGATGGCTTGTTAGTAGCATTAGAAATTTTGTTTTCTTTAAGAAAAGGTAAGCTAGCTAGTGAAATATTTAAAGTCTACAAACCAGTACCTCAAAAACTTTTAAACATTAAAGTAAAAGATAAAAAAATTATTAATTCTTCTAAATGTAAAAAAGCTATTAAGGTAGCAAATAAACTGATAAAAAATAAGGGAAGATTATTAGTAAGGCCTTCAGGAACAGAGCCGAAAGTAAGAATAATGTGTGAGTCTTTTAATGTTTCTTTGGTGAATAAATGCATAAGTATAATAAAAAAAACAATTCACTAAAACATGAAACCCAAATCAAAAGTTTTAATTATTGCAGGCTCTGACTCTTCCGGCGGTGCTGGTATTCAAGCAGATATAAAAACTGTTACATTACTTGGAAGTTACGCCATGACAGCTATTACTGCAGTCACAACTCAAAACACCACAGGAGTAAAGTCAATAGTACCAATAAAGCCAAAAGAAATTGCTAGTCAAATAGTTTTTTCAGCTAAAGACATTAGACCCAATGCAGTAAAAATAGGAATGCTGCATTCAAAGAAAGTAATTCAAGCTGTGATAAAATCTTTAAATAAAGTTAAAACTAAAAAAGTAGTTCTCGATCCAGTTATGGTTGCTAAAGGTGGTTCGAAACTAATCAACAATGTTGCTATTACCTTTATAAAAAAAAAGTTGATGAAAAATATTTTATTAATAACACCAAATATTCCAGAAGCAGAAATTTTGACTAAAACAAAAATTAATTCAACTAAAGATATGATTATAGCTGGAAAAATATTAATTAGATTGGGCGCTAAAAACGTTTTAATTAAAGGTGGGCATTTAAAATCAAAACAAATGAATGATATCTTGTTAAATAAAAAAATTATTAAGGTATTTAAAAGTAAAAGATATAACTCAAAAAATACTCATGGAACTGGATGTACATTATCTTCTGCAATAGCAACATATTTATCATGTGGAAAAGATCTGATTAAATCTTGTGAGTTTGGAATTAAATATGTTAATCAAGCAATTAAATCAAATCTAAATTTAGGAAAAGGAAACGGTCCAATAAATCATTTAAATTCGATCAATTTAAATAAAAAATTTAAATAATGAAAAATGTAGTTGTAGTAGGTTCGCAGTGGGGAGACGAAGGAAAGGGAAAAATAGTTGACTGGCTCTCGAGCCAGGCAGATATTGTTGTTCGATTTCAAGGAGGACATAATGCCGGACATACTCTAGTTATTGATAAAAAAGTATTTAAATTAAGATTACTTCCATCAGGAATAGTTAGAAAAGGTAAAGTTTCAATTCTTGGAAATGGAGTCGTTATCGATCCGTGGGCTCTTTTAAATGAAATAGAAGAAATAAAAAAACAAGGTGTGGAAGTAACACCTGAAAATTTTATGATTTCTGAGTCTGCATCGCTTATTTTGCCATTTCATCAAGAAATGGACGAGATAAGAGAAGATGCTGCGGGCAAAGAAAAAATTGGAACAACAAGAAGAGGTATTGGCCCATGTTATGAAGATAAAGTTGGCAGAAGATCAATCAGAGTTATGGACTTAAGATCTGAAAGCAACTTAGATAATAGGTTAGAAAATGTTTTATTACATCATAACGCTATTAGAAAAGGTTTAAATAAAAAGGTTTATGAGAAAGAAAATCTTAAAAAAAAATTATTAAAACTAGCTCCGGAGATTTTAAAATACGCACAACCAGTTTGGTTAAAACTTGATCAGTTTAATAATGAAAGAAAAAAAATATTATTTGAAGGCGCTCAAGGCATTCTTTTGGATGTAGATCACGGGACTTACCCATATGTAACATCATCTAATACCGTGCCGGCAATGGCAGCAACAGGTTCAGGATCGGGTCCTGATAAGATTAATTATGTTTTAGGCATAACAAAAGCCTATACAACTAGAGTTGGAAGCGGACCATTTCCAACTGAATTAGAGGATGAGATTGGTGAAAACCTAGGTAGAAGAGGGAAAGAATTTGGAACTGTAACAGCGAGAAAAAGAAGGTGTGGTTGGTTTGATGGTGTTTTAGTTAGACAAACCATTAAAATTTCTGGAATTAACGGAATAGCACTAACAAAACTAGACGTACTAGATGAACTAGATGAAATTAAAATGTGCGTTGGGTACGAGTTAAATGGAAAAAAAATAGATTATTTACCAGCTGCTTCAGAGGATCAATTCAATGTAAAACCTATTTACAAAAATTTTCCAGGTTGGAAGTCAAAGACACAAGGAATAAGAAATTTGAAAGATCTGCCAGATAAAGCATTAAGATATATTCATGCTTTGGAAGATTTTATTGGAGCCAGAATATCGAGTATTTCTACAAGCCCTGAGAGAGAAGATACAATATTAGTTGAAGATCCATTTAATATCTAGTTTGCCGGCAATAGATTTTTAGATTTACTAGCATTGATCATAGATTTTTGTAATTTTTCAAAAGCTTTAGTTTCTATTTGTCTTACTCTCTCCCTGCTAATTTTATATTTTTTGCTTAATTCCTCTAGAGTTTCTGGTTCCTCAGAAAGTCTTCTAGCAGTAATGATTTCTTTTTCTCTATCATTTAATATTAGCATAGCACTATCTAATAATTCTTTCTTATCATCATACTCTTGTTTTTGTGAAACAATTAATTCTTGATCCAAACTGTCGTCTACTAACCAATCTTGCCATTCATCTGTTTCACCACTTTTGACAGGATCATTTAAGGATTTTTCTGACCCCATCATTCGTCTGTTCATATTTACCACTTCATGGGATTGTACATCTAATCTTTTTGAAATTTCATTTACCTGTTCATCTTTAAGGTCTCCATCTTGACCCGGCGCAATTTGATTTTTAAGTTTTCTTAAATTAAAAAAAAGTTTCTTTTGGGCAGTTGTCGTTCCCATTTTCACTAAACTCCACGATCTTAAAACATATTCTTGTATTGCAGCTTTAATCCACCACATTGCATATGTTGCCAGCCTAAATCCTTTGTCAGGATCAAATTTTTTAACTGCTTGCATAAGCCCTAAATTTCCCTCCGAAATTAATTCATTTACCGGAAGTCCATAACCTCGATAACCCATTGCAATTTTAGCAACTAACCTTAAATGACTAGTAACTAATTTATGGGCAGCTTTTAAATTACCATTTTCTCTCCAATTTTTAGCCAACATGTATTCTTCTTCAGCATCAAGCATTGGAAACTTTTTAATTTGTGCTAAATAAATAGATAAACCACCAATAGAAGGAATAGGTAAATTACTGATTTGACTTTTTTTATTCATAATCTTTATTTATATACAAAATCTATTATTTCAACTGCTTAAATTTTCAAGCAAATCCAATATCTTTTTAAATTCATTTGGCAAATCTGAACTAAAGCTCATTCTTTTTTTTGTTTCTGGATGAGTAAACTCTAAACTTTTGGCATGTAGAACTTGTCCAGATAATTTATTCAATTTAATAAAAAAATCATTATTAATTTTTTTAAATTTGATATTTTTTTTTCCATATTGTTTATCTCCAAGCAGAGATGTTCCCTTATATTTTAAATGCACTCTAATTTGATGTGTTCTTCCTGTTTCTAATTTACATTCAAGTAAACTTATTTTAGGAATATCTTTAATATTGAAAACTTTTAATGTTTTATAATTTGTAATAGCTCTTTTTCCATTTATGTCACTCACAGTCATTAATTGACGATTTTTTTTGTCTCTTGAAATTAATGTATTTATTCTCCCATTCAAAGGCCTAATTACTCCCCAAGCTAAACAAAGATATTTTCTTTCAATAGTGTGGTCGCTAAACTGCTGACCTAAATTTGCATGAGCTAAGTTATTTTTAGCAATCACAAGTAATCCACTTGTCTCTTTATCAATTCTATGAACAATGCCTGGCCTTAAAGGTCCATTAATATTTGATAAATTTTTTTTATATTTGAATAGCAAAGCATTGACTAATGTTTTTTCATAATTTCCAGCTCCAGGATGAACTACCATGCCTTTTGGCTTATTAATGATCAAGATATCATTATCTTCATAAACA